>JAEEGL016828128.1_pt1 | contig 116939 bp, 98 predicted proteins | sample 9134231 | NCBI WGS metagenome assembly JAEEGL01 (sample SAMN16246548, study PRJNA631951) | gut metagenome | biome: gut microbiome; feature: rumen; material: fiber-attached | host: Bos | place: Iran: Karaj | collected 2018-10
ATGCAGGCTCTGAATGATTGCGAATGCAGGCTCTGAATGATTGCGAATGCAGGCTCTGAATGATTGCGAATGCAGGCTCTGAATGATTGCGAATGCAGGCTCTGAATGATTGCGAATGCAGGCTCTGAATGATTGCACCCGCGCGCGGAGCCCGCCAAAAAGCGTTTGCCTTTAACGCCCCCCCATCGTATAATCAAAGAAGAGAGCACCATCAAAGAGACATATGGATTTTGCTGCGAATAACTAACAGCAAGGAGGGGTTGCCAATGACGGGTTCACTATTCTATTGCGGATTACCGTTGCTTAGCATGTCAGAGATCATGCCAAAACTTGTGTTTATGGGGGTTGTCCTTATTGGAATGTGGCTTCTGTCAGCCATGTTTTCAACTTCCCATGGGGAAAAGTATGCGAATTATACGGGAAGAATCACGGTCAGAATCCAGACGCGCGAAATGGTCGACCCCACTTCCTATTTTGATTCTAACAAAAACCGAAACGTAAAACAGGAGAAATGCTACGTGACCTACGAGTTCTACGTAAATGGCCGAAGGTACGAAGGCAGTAGCGAGAGTTCCGACTCGGAGCTGGATAAAAATGAGCAGGTGATCTGCTATGACCCTGAAGATCCTAGCAAGAATTGTACTTTGTGGTATCTCGAAAAACAGACAACTGGTTTTTGGGGCTAAGCATTATGGGGGGAAAAACGTGAGAAAGTATTTTGTTAAAGCATTGCAGTTGGCATTGCTGGCTTGCGTTATGGGAATCTTAGGAGGTTGTTCCCGATTTACGGAAGAAGTCACGGAGGGAGTATGGAAAGGCTGGCTGAGTCCTGAAGATAAAAAGGCATATGTTTATTCCTATACTTGGGATGGAACGGAGGAAGGTCTGCGCATTGAGGCTCCGTCTGAGATTTCGGGATGCAAGGTAGTACAATATGGAGGACATTATGGTCGGGGCGTTCCATATCATTTTTTCATTGATATCCCTGAAGGACGCATTATGAGCAGAGAGGATCTTCCAGAGAATGCAGAGGTGAAAGAATTAACGTTTACGCTCGTCATTGGAGAGAACATAAAATACCTCTTTCTTGAGAATAATTGGGAGTTGGTTTGTTATTCCGTTTGGAGCAAGGAAGATAATTGCATGTATTATTATGGCATCCACGTGACGCCGGAACTGGACCCGGCGAATACGAAATTTGCCATGTATGACGGGAAACTATGGGAAAAGGATTATGAGGAAAAAGAACTGGAACACAGCGTGGATGGACTTGAATATGGATTGAAATAGCTAAGTAAGCCAGGGAAAAGCCTCTATAAAGGAGTTACGTGACATGAAAAAGAAATGGTTTACTGCATTATTGCTTGGCCTCGCGTTGGCCGTGGCGGGATGTTCCGACCTGGGAATCGCGCCAACTGGTACCGAACTGGCGGAAACAACCGCGTCGGCAGACGGTGCTTTAAGTGAAGAGGCAACGCCGGCCCCGACGGAGGCACCTAAGGCTACGGCCACTCCGGCTCCGTCGGATGAACCTGCCGCAACGGAAAAACCGGTGCAGACGGAAGAACCGATGCAGACGGAAACGCCGGCCCCGACGGAGACTCCGGTCCAAATGCCAGAGGGAATCCCGGAGGGCTTCTCAGACCAGGAATTAGAAGCGCGGGCGAGAGCAGAAGCGCAGGAAATGCAGTATGCCTACGTGGCTGAGAGCGTGATCGAAGGACCGATGGGTGATTTCCATGACACGTACGGTATTTTTGAATATAACCCGGCGATCCCATGCAATAAGATCGTCCTTTATTACGAGGCAGACGGATGCCTTGGGATGAAAAAGTACTTCCGGGATGAAAAGGAAGTATGCTCTGACGTCTACACTCATTTTGGTACGCTGTCGGCCAATGCCGGTGAAAGCGCGTCATGGTCGGGTAGTTCTCTTTCTTACGTGGAGACGGATGCCCAGGGAAGAAAGATTGCAGAGCTAAGCGGCGGATATAAGTATTTCTATGCGTATGACGGGGCGGGACGCCTGGCTGCAAGCCGGACGTATGAAGGCGATCAGATGATGGAAGACGCCGTATACGCCTATGATGCGAAGGGGAACCTGACGAGCAGGGAGAGGACGGAAGCAAACGACGACGTAGTGCGTGAAACGGCATATGCATATGAGTTGGACGAAAATGGACGGATCGCCGGCGTGACGGTTTCCTTTGGCGCAGGCGGGATGATGAGCAATCATAAATATATTTATGAGTTCCATTACTTTAATAATGGACCAGTGCTGATGGTCACGTATGATCAGAAAGGGGACATGATCCTCCTCGAGCATCCGGCGTACGTATTTATTCCAAGTGCGGAAATCAAAACGGCGTTAGAGACGGGAAGCGGTTTCTCTTATCCCGCATTAGAAGAATTCCTTCAGCCATTCATAAACAACGTTAAGGGAATGCCGTCACCACTTTATCCGCGGTTCGAAGCGAAGTTGAGTGATCACTATGTCTATCCGGATGAAGCAGGAAGGCTTCTTGCAAAAATTTCCCAGAATTACAGTGGTGATTCCTTTACCACCATCATCAATCGATTGCTTGTCCAAGATGAATTCCAGATGGATGCATCGGTGAAGACAAGTGAAGGGGCATTTTATTCGTATAATGGTGATAAACTGACCTCGTGGCATAGTTACGGCGGCAATAGCGGAAGTACGTCGTACAGATCGCTGAAATATGACTTTGAGGGGCGTCCCGTCGAGATGGAGTTTGGTGCCGAAAATGAATTCCATTTCAAGATATCCTATGACAAGGCGGGATGCATGTCAAAGATCTTATATGACTACTCATATTACGTTTATGAGTGTGAAGTAAAGGGAACCTTAACGTATTCCCATGACGCTGACGGAAATCTGAGTGCCATCAACGCGGATTTCTCCGGGGAGCGCATGGAAAATCAGAAAGTCCATATGTCCTATTCTTTAAAGCTTCTTTCAGATTGAAAAAAACGTGTTATAATTATTTATGCAGTTTTGTTCGAAAAACTTACGCATCCGGAGTGATGCGAATACAAACTCATGGTACAAGGGATAAGATATGATCGATAAATTTACGATGCAGGTATCTTTTCTAATATTTGAAGCCGTGTTTTGTTTCCTTTCGGCGCTGGTGTATTCCGTCAGCAGGGATACCCTGCGCATCCGAAAGTCTGTTGTGTTGTCCTTAAACATCTCCTGCGGCGTGATGCTGATCTGCGAATATTTATTCTACGTATACAAGGGAAGTACAAATCCCGTTAACGTCGTGATCATGCACGTGGTGAATGCCGCGGTTTACTATCTGATCGTTCTTTTGATGTTGTTTTATGCCATGTTTGTTGCCGTCCGGCTGTTTGGAAGGTTCAACCTGAAAAAGGACATGCCTTGCAGAAAGCGGTTTATGGCGACGTGCGGCATCGTTATTCTCGGGCTGGTGCTTGTGACGGTATCGCAGGTAAATGGCATGTATTATTATTTCGATGAAAACAACCTCTATCAAAGAGGTCCTCTCTTCTGGCTCTCGTCATTGATCCCCATGATTGGGGCATTTCTGGTCACGACGATCATTGTTCAATACAGGGAGAGGATCAGTCGGAGCCAGCTGCTCGTCATGATTTCCTACCTGGTACTGCCTTTGGCGGGTGGCATTCTTCAATGGATCTTTTACGGTAATTCCTATTTGAATATCTGCATCGGACTTTCCGTGCTTTTAATCTTCTTCGAGAACATGATCTACAAAGAGAAAGAAGTGATCAAAGCTTCGAGAACTGAGGTCAGGACGGGATTGGCGAACGAGCATGGCTGCGTGGAATGGCTGAATTCCATGAGGGGGAAAGAAGACCTCCTGGGATTTGCGGTGGTATTCTTTGATCTTCGGAAATTTTCGGAAGTCAATCGCAAATACGGAATCGAAAACGGCAACCAGATTCTCGCGGCCTTCGGAAACATTATGCAAAGCAAGGTCGGGAAGGACGAGATCCTTGGCAGACAATTCGGTGATCAGTTTGTAGCGATCGTAAGGAAAGAAAACCTGGAAGGGTTGTTACGTTTGCTCAAGGGAATAGAGGTATCCTATGACGACGTGAGCACGGGACGAAAAGCGCAGGTGACGCTGTCCGCGCGCGCCGGCGTATACATGATCGACCGGACGGATCTGGCCGGTGAGGATGTCCTGATCTTTGCGGGGCAGGCACTTAGCGATGCAAAATCAAAGGACAATGCGGACGTCATTAAGCTGACCCAGGACATCATTGATGCGATGGTCGATCGCAAGAAATTGGAAAATGACGTCAGGGCTGGACTTGAGTCCGGTGAATTCATACCGTACTATCAGCCCAAGATCAACATAAAGACGGGAAGGCTGTGCGGCGCGGAAGCACTGTCGCGCTGGAATCACGGCGGGACGATCCTGTTCCCTGGAAAGTACGTGCCTCTCATGGAATCCAATGACATGATCCGGCTGTTGGATTTCTGCATTCTCGAGAGTGCCTGTAAGGATATTGCAAAGTGGCTGGAGGATGGCATGGCGGTGCCGATGATCTCCGTGAACTTTTCGAGGCGGAACCTGGTCGATCCGGATCTCGCAAAGCACATTGATTCCGTGGTGACAAAGGCGGGGATCCCGAAGAATTTGATCGAGATCGAGGTGACGGAGAGCAGTGATGAGTTTTCGATCGGAGTGCTCAGCAGCTTTGTTGAGCAGCTTCATGAGTTGGGATATAAGGTATCCATTGATGATTTTGGAAGTGCCAGTTCGTCGCTTGCCCTGCTCCGTGAGGTATCCTTTGACACGCTGAAGATCGATAAGGGCTTCGTGAACCACGCAAAGTCCAAGGATCTCACGATACTGACGCACATCGTCCGGATCTCTGACGAGATCAACGTGGACGTCGTTGCGGAGGGAGTGGAACAGGCGGTGCAGGTGAAGACCTTAGATGGATTGGGCGTGGACGTGATCCAAGGATTTTACTTTGACAAACCGCTTCCGAAGGAAGAGATGACAAAGCGCTTGAAAGCGCCGGTTTATACGTTGTAATTGATTGCTGCGTTACCATGGCCGTTACGTTGACTCGATCACGCATCAGCGTAAGGCAGAGTATTGCGAAAGACATACGGAATAGGAATGGCAAGGTAAGCCGGTATGACAAATACCGGCTTATAAATATATGGAGGATAAACGCTGATGGGATTGGAAAGCTTTTTGGCAAGCGGAATGCCACGGTTTTAAAGTCTTTGAAATAAAATGGAGGGAATGGCTACTCTTTTCAAACGGAGGAGGGCTATGTTGTCATTGGGGCGCTTGGCTCCGGCGATCCCGTCTTGTGTGAAAGGGATAGCGACGTGATCTCGATCTATAATCTGGAAGGCGGGAGAATCGAGGAAGATGAGAGCTTCCCGGATTTCTTCATGTTCTTGAAGGAGCTGGAGGACATTTTGGGGCTGTAGAAAGAAGGCCACGTAAAAATGAAATCGCCCCGGGAGCCTGGATTGGCACTCGGGGCGATGATATTTTAAATCAACTTCTTGAACGGCGGTTCTTGATGAAAATGACAACAACCGTGATGGCAATTCCAAGGACGGCAAGCAGGATGATGATGGTAAGTGACTGAAAGCCCTCGGACGTGGCTTTGGTTGGCCCTTCGGAAGCATTTCCGGAAGCCGCTTCGGGAGTTTCCGCCGGAGATTCCGCCGGATTGCGGACCGTTACCAGGTACTTGACGGTTTTTCCGTCGATGGAACATATAATGTTTCCGTACCCTTCCTTTAATCCAACAACTTCGCCGTTTTCATAGGTAAAAGAATCCCCTCCGTTGACGGTGACGATCGCGGCACTTTCCGCTGGATCAGTCAGGATTTCTTTGCCGCCATAGTATTGCACCGTGAACTTTAAGGGCACTCGTTCCCCGATCGATAAGCTTACTTCCGGTCCAAGAGTTTTGACGTGCAGAAGGTCCGTTACGTAATAGGGAGTAAAAATATATCTCCACCAATTGTTGAAATATCCCTTTTCATCCCGTCCATCCTCATAAGGCATGTTATAAAACCACCAGCGGTGATGGGAGATACAGGGGTCACGGTCATAGGAAAACTGCGGATCGTCCAGATAGCATTCGTCCGGCGTAAAATTTTGTACGTCCGTGCCATTTTTCCAATCCTTGTAATACTTCACTTTATCTGGGTTATTCCAGTCATAGTCAGCCGTGGAATTTGGAGAAAAATGAACCATGCCATAGCCATACGTCTCCGTTTCGGGAGTGGCAAGGAATTTACAAAGACAGTATTTTTGCCAGTCGTTTAATTCTGAATAATTCGTTCCGTCAAGAATTCCGGGAACGTAGGGCACGGATCCATAGGTATATCCAAGCATGTTCTCTGCCATGTGGCCTATGTTTTCAATGGAACCGTCGAAGCGGGAGAACGTTACGGTGGCGATAACAAAATTATCACAATCAGCAATTACGCCTTCGCCATTGATCCAAAGAGGGGCACTTCCCACCATGCAGGTTTCGAATGGAGAGAGGGGATCGATCCCGATCAAATACAGCATGTCGAATTCGTTGGCATTTTTACGATTCACCAAATCGAGTTTTTCAACGTAATAGTCATAATCCAGATCACCGCAGACGTTATGGATCCGTCAGTTTCACTGTGGATGAATAAATCCATGCTGCAGGCTTTCATATGGTCTTCCTTTGATGCGAATATTTTATCAAATTCGCCTAGATATTGGTGAACAGGCATTCAGCGCAGGCGATAGACGTCAAGCGTGCCGCCGCCTGAAAACGGGATGCTCTCCTTTTGCAGCTCCGCGGTGCCAAAGTATTCTTTTAGACAGAGAAGTTGTTTTTCAAAGATGTCTGGATCTGCGGAAGATGAAATGACGAAATAACAGTTTTTGCCCTGCGTAAGATAATCCGATTCATTTCGCCAAAAATCCGGCAATATGGAAAACCACCCGCCGGAATAAATGAAATTATTATTTTTTTGGTGATTTGTTTCAAGGAGTAAAACTTGCCTTAGGCCATAGAAGAGATGAGACGCAACGTATATGTTTTCAGGATGTGCGTTACAGAAAGATTCCATTTGAGCGTACTCTGATTCAAAGCGCAAAATGGATTCTTTTTTAGCGGACATCGCATGGTACTGAGTGATCATTCCGATTGAGGAAAAGAGAACAATCGCGGAGATGCACCCAAAGCATGACAAACGTTGAAAGAAATTCCACGGCTCGCGCTCCTCCTGATGATCAAATAAAATACGTAGAAAGATGAATACGGCGATAATGGTTTCAATGAATAATAGGGGAAAAATCACCCACCTGGGCATGCGGCCATAATAGCACAGGTATCCCCAGGATACAAGCTTTGCAAAATGATAAGCGATGATGACCAAGCCATAGCAGTATTTCTTTGAAAAAAGCAAGGAGAAAAGCGCAGTAAGCCAAGCGGTCAATAACATAAGGGACATGCGGCCGGACGTGGTATACAACGTTAGTTTTCCGATCTGATGGATGACCTCTGGGATATAAAGCAGGTTATGTTTTTGGGTGGAGAGGGCGGCCAGCTCGGAAGTGGCGTCTTCCATATCCTTCCATCCAAGAAGCACGTATTCGGAAAGCGCTTCATATTTTGCTTTTGAAATTTGGTGAGTCTCCAATATGTCTTTGAACTCTTCGTAGGGCAGGAAGCCTTGATAATCAAAAAGCTGAGTCCTGTCTCGATTGAAGGAGAGGGAGGCCTGCAGATCCTTGTTTGTCCATACAACCAGTTTCGCGATAAGTTCGCCGGCCATTAGAATCGTAAGGCAAAGACTTATGCCGATAAACACTTTTTTTATGCTGTCTTTCCAATCCTCTTTTTTGAGTGAAAAAAACAGGAATAAAGAAGCGCCAAGCGGCAGTATGAGTTTCATTCCGTTGGGGCGCGTTACGTATGCTGCGATTTCCAAAATGAGAAATGAAAGCGTGGCTTTTTTTCGATTCTCATGGAAAACAAAACAGACAAATCCCATGAAGGCGGCAAGCTCGGCAGTAGAAGTATATTGAACGTGAATCTGCATCCGGAGGGAAGAAAGAAAAAGCATTACCCACGTAAGCGTGACCGACAGGTAAACAGACCATTTCCTGGACCGCGACGTCAAGGCGTGGAACGGAAGAAAGAAAGTGAGAAAGCGCGTGAGAAGCTGCCATGCGCCATACCAGGATATCTGGGGGGCAAATCGGTACAGGAGGTATAAAGGATACGTAAGGACAACGTGAACGTAGTTGAAAATCCACCATTGCGACCGACCAAGAAAACTGCCGTTGAGCAAGCCGGAAATGATTAAGTCGTCGTTGTTTTCGTAACGCAATTCAAAAAGTGCTGAGAGGATCACAAACAGGAAAATTCCCAGCGACAACTCAAAAAACCATAAGTATTTTTGAACGGAATCAAACTTTATTTTTTTCATTATGGAAAAATCCCCTGATCGTGCGTGAAACGTTTGCGATTTCAGATTTATCATACGATAAAAGGCTGCGAGCGTCAATGGAAAACGTCCGTCAGTCAAGGCGCAAGATTGCGCGGTTGCTTGCAACGTGGTATGATAAACTTAACGCAAGTTCTGCAAGGGAGGCTATTAGCTTCATGAAGGAAACGGAGAGAGGGAAGGCGTATTATCATCTTCCCGGATTGTTTGAATTCTATGAATTATACAAGGTTTTCCTGCCGCTCTTCCGGGAGCATGGGGAATGGTTTTATGACTGGTGCGGGATCGGATCCATTTACGGCGCGCCGGGAGACTGCTTGTGGGGAGGCGGACGCGTTGGATTTGGAGAGGAACAGCCGGAGAACGTGGCGGCGCTGATGAAGGAGTATGGCGTGTCTGCGAGACTTACCTTCAGCAATTCATTGCTTGGGGAAGAGCATTTGGCAAACAAGAAATGCAATGCCCTGTGCGCCTTGTTCGAAAAGAGCGGCGTCGAAAATGGGGTGATCATATGCTCGGATACGCTTCTGCGTTATCTGATGAAACGTTACCCTGGGTTTTACTTTGTTTCCTCGACGACGAAGGTGCTGACGGATTTCCGTCAATTCAAGGAGGAATTAAACCGTGAGGAATTCCGCTACGTGGTGCCGGATTTCCGGCTGAATAAGGATTTTGCCAGGCTGGATACGCTTTCGGAAGCGCAGAAGCAAAAGGTGGAATTTCTTTGCAATGAATGTTGCTGGTTTGACTGTTATGACAGGAAGCGTTGTTATGAGAATGTCAGCGAAAAGAGCCTTGGGACGGACTGTGAGGATCACCGCTGCGTTTCCCCGACGGCAAGCAGGGGGTATCGCTTTTCGGATGCCATGAAAAATCCTGGATTCATTGGGATTGATGACATCCAAGACATATATGTGCCAAAGGGATTTTCACACTTTAAGATCGAGGGACGAAGCCTTGGCAGCGCCGTGGTTTTGGAGTTTTTACTGTACTATCTGACCAAGCCGGAGTATTGGCTCAAGGTGCGGGAGGAAATCTATTTGGACAGCTCGCTGGATTTGTTTTAGCGGACGTCAAGTGTAAGAGATTAAGTAAGGGAAGGCGGGAAAACTATGACGAGGGTGAATGATCCAATCGTAATCAATCAGACAAAGCTTCGCAACAGGCTGACCATGGCGCCGACGGTGAAATTTGATTATGCCGGCGCGGACGGTAAGGCTACGGAGAAGCATATCGAGCATTACCGTGAGAGGGCAGCACACGGATGCGGCCTGATCTGTGTTGAGGCCACGGCAATTGCGCCAGGCGGAAGATTTTGGAAGAATCACATGGGCCTTTGGGAGGATGCGCAGATCGAAGGACATCAGGAGATCGTGAAGGCGTGCCATGAGAATGGGGCAGCAGTGATCCTCCAGATTAATCACACGGGGATCGCTTCCAATCCGGACTGCGGGCCTGCCATTGGGCCGTCAGCGGTTCCGACGCGGGAGCCGTCGGTTCTTTCGAAGGAGATGACTGTTGATGAAATCCATGAGATGCAAACGCTCTTCGCGGATGCGGCCGTGCGCGCAAAGAAGGCGGGATACGACGGCATTCAGCTCCATGGCTGTCACGGCTACCTGATCAATCAGTTCATCTCGAAAAAGACGAACCTTCGAAACGACGAGTATGGCGGAAGCGATGAAAACCGCGCGAGATTTGCGGCGGAGATCATCCGTGAGATTAGGAACAGATGCGGTGAGGAGTTTCTGATCTCCGTGAGGACTGCGGGGGTGGAGCCGGACGTGGCGACTGCCATCGCCGTAGCGGAAGAATACGTCAAGGCGGGCTGCGATTACCTGCAGGTGTCCACGGGAATTGTGTGGGAGGATCCGACGCTCGCCGAACACGAGGCGCCATATAACCTAATCTGCGAGATGGGCATACGCTTCCATGAGCACTTCCGGGGCCGCGTTCCCGTTTCCTGCGTGAACAGTATCTTTACGCCGGAACAGATCAAGTACCTGATCGAAAATGAGCTTGTGGATACGGTGGATCTTGGCCGTGCCATCCTGGCAGACCCTGCGATCTGCGAGGCTGCATTAGACGGCGCACCCTACGTGAAATGCTTTGATTGTCCTAGATGTCAATTTGGCCCGGGCATGGCACACAAATGCCCCGCCGAGATGCGAAGGATGCAGTAGGACTCGCCCGGTCAGAGGGCGGAAATGCAAGAGGATTTGAGAAAGGAGCCAGCCATGCCAGTTATTGCTGCTTTTATGGTGCCACATCCCCCCATGATCCTGCCGCAGGTGGGACGCGGAAGGGAGAGACAGATTCAACGTACCATCGATGCCTATGAAAAGGTCGCGGAGGAGATTGCGGCGCTGAAGCCGGATACGATCTTGATTTCCAGCCCGCACTCCGTTACGTATGCGGATTATTTCCATCTTTCGCCCGGCAAGTCGGCCAAGGGTTCTTTTGCGGAATTTGGGGCGCCGGAGGCCAAGTTTCAATTGGAATATGACGCGGAGTTCGTGCAAACGGCATCGGGGCTCGCCTCGGAAAGGAGCTTTCCCGCGGGCACGCTCGGGGAGAGAAACAAGGAGCTCGATCACGGCACCATGGTGCCGCTTTGGTTCATCCTAAAGAAGTATAAGGACTTTCGGCTAGTGCGGACGGGTCTTTCCGGTCTGGACCTCACAAAGCATTATGAATACGGCATGCTCCTTCGGGAGACCTGCGAAAAGCTCGGACGACGCATGGTGTTTGTGGCCAGCGGGGATTTGTCCCATAAGCTACAGAGCTATGGACCCTATGGCTTCGCGGAGGAAGGACCCGTCTATGACCGGCGGATTATGGAAACCTGCGGAAGCGCACGCTTTGGGGAGCTGTTTGATTTTGACGAGAGCTTTTGTGACAAGGCGGCAGAGTGCGGGCATCGCTCCTTCGTGATCATGGCGGGAGCGCTGGACGGCATGGCGGTCAAGGCAGAGCAGCTAAGCCATGAGGACGTGACTGGCGTTGGCTACGGGATCTGCACCTTCTACCCGCAGGGAGCGGACGAAGGCAGGAGATTCCTTGCGCAAAGACTTCAGAGCGAGGCGCGCAAACTGGAAGAAAAGAGAAAGCAGTCGGATGCTTACGTAAAGCTTGCGCGGGCATCCGCGGAATATTTTGTAAGGACGGGTCTTACGCTGGAGATGCCGGCCTGGGTGCCGGAGGAACTGCGAAAGGCGAAGGCGGGAGCCTTTGTCTCCGTGCACGAGCACGGTCGGCTTCGCGGATGCATCGGGACGATCTCGCCCGTGAGGTCTTGTGTTGCGGAGGAAATCATCAGAAATGCGATCAGCGCCGTGTCGGAGGATCCGCGGTTTGATCCCGTGGGGGAGGAGGAACTTCCTTGGCTGGAGATCAGCGTGGACGTGCTGGGGGAGGCAGAGCGCGTAAAATCCGAGAGAGAGCTGGATCCAAAGAAATATGGCGTGATCGTGCAGAGCGGCATGAGAAGGGGACTTCTTTTGCCGGATTTGGAGGGCGTGGACACGGTGGAAGAGCAGATTTCCATCTGCAGGAGAAAGGGCGGAATCGCGCCGGACAGCCCGGTGGAGCTGTACCGGTTTGAGGTGATCAGGCATCATTAAAGGTCAAGGCAGGGAATCAAGGCAGACCAAGAGGCGATTTGGTCTGTGCGTGGCAGGAACTGAGAAGGGGGTGAGGGCGTGGCGGAATGTGACGTGTGTTTCCGGAAATGTAAGCTGCAGGAGGGGCAGACGGGCTTTTGTGGCGGGCGCATATGCGCAGGAGGTCAGGTCGTTGCCGCAAACTATGGAAGGATTACTTCGGCGGCGCTTGATCCCGTGGAAAAGAAGCCCTTAAAGCGCTTCCGGCCGGGGAAGATGGTGCTTTCCATCGGTTCCTACGGCTGCAACCTGCGTTGTCCCTATTGCCAGAATTACGAGATTTCCTGGTCGAAGGAGGCTATGAGTCTTGCAGGGGAGGCAGATTATGCTTCGCCGGAGGAGATCGTTCAGATGGCGCTTGGACTCAGAAATCGTGGAAATATCGGGATCGCCTATACCTACAACGAGCCGCTGATCGGATACGAGTTTGTGCGGGACACGGCGAAGCTTGCGCATGAAAACGGATTGGCGAACATATTGGTTACCAACGGGACGGCCAGCAGGAAGGTGCTGGAGGAAATGGGATCTTACGTTGATGCGATGAATATTGACCTCAAGGCTTTTACCGACAGGTTTTACGGGGAGTGGATCCAAGGGAACCTTGCCATGGTAAAGGACTTTATTGAGGGTGCGGTAAAGCTCTGTCACGTGGAGCTTACAACGCTGGTCATCCCCGGGGAAAATGACGGGGAGGAAGAGATGAGGGAGCTTTCCGGCTGGGTGGCAGGACTAAAGGGAAAGGTTCCGGGAAGACAGATCCCCCTTCACGTAACAAGGTTCTTTCCGCGGTTTCACGTGACGGACAGAGGACCGACGCCGGTGGAAACCGTGCTGCGGCTTGCAGACGTTGCCAGGGAAAAACTGGACTACGTTTATACGGGAAATTTGTGACGATCCTGTGGCATGTTTGGGCGTATGGAAAGGCGGGATGGTGTTTACAAAATCTTACGTCCGTGATATTGTTAACTGGAAACGGACGTAATTTGCAGGAAACTGTATGTATACAAAAAGGAGAACGTGACAGAGATGGAAATGAATGCGATAACGGAAATGCCGGTTCAGGCGGCTCCGGAAAATAAAAAGGGCGTAACGGGAACAACCTTAAAGATGATTGCGATCGTGGCAATGTTTATCGATCACTTTGCGGCAATATTGATTGAGCATTATTTAATGATGGTCACGCCGTCCGACTTTAGTTCTGTCGAGGCACAAGCGGCGTGGATTAGAGAGAATTCTGGAGTTGCCATCATGGAAATCGTATACATAGTGATGCGACTGATCGGAAGATTTGGTTTCCCGCTGTTTGCGTTCCTGATCGTGGAAGGCTTTCAGCACACGAGAAGCGTCAAAAAATATGCACTTAATCTTGGCGTGTTTGCATTGATTTCCGAACTGCCCTTTAACCTTGGGTTTGCAAGCAAGCTGTTTTACGCGAGTTATCAGAATGTTTTCTTTACGTTGCTGTTGGGTCTCCTTTGCATTACCTGCATGCAATACTTCGCTGAGACGAAGAAGGACTGTGAGAAGCTGAAGCCACTGTTTTATTTGGCGGCATTGCTGACGGGTCCTTACGTGGTATATATGTTTTTTATGGATTTCCAGGTTGGCGTATTTATCAAAAAAAGGATTTTGCACTTAGATGAAAATACGATCCTGATCATGGCGATCGCGGCTGCGGTGATCACTGCGATTCTTTTCACGATCCTCGGCAGAAAATGGGATACGGCGAAAAAGAATGCCTTTTCTGGCATGATCCTGTCGCTGGTGGTATTCTGTGTGATTGCTGATTTGTTAAAGACAGACTACAGTGGTGGCGGCGTTTTGACCATTGCCATTCTGTACCTGCTCAGAAAGCGCAAGAAGCTTGCTTTCTCCATGGCGTGCCTGCAACTCACGATTTTCTCCGTATCTGAGTTCACGGCATTCCTCATGCTGATCCCGGTGGCATTCTACAACGGAAAGCGCGGCGCGAAGATCAACAAGTACGTATTCTACGCGTTCTATCCGGTACACATTGGATTGCTCTTTTTGCTGACGCTGCTCAAGGGATACACAACCTTCGCCCTTCACTAAATGGCTGTTTAGGATAAAGTTTGGGCCACGGGGACATGTCTAATGACACGTTTTCCGTGACCCTCGTTTATTTTAAAGTTGAATTTTCAGTACGCCAGGCATAACGGTGCTTCGTCTGTCGGGGAGATCGACAATGAGAACTCCGGACTGCTGGATGAAATTTACAGGTCCGCTGCCAAGAAATTCCATGCTCTTAACCGTTTCTTCCGGCTTTAGGGAAGTGATAACGGCAGTCTTGTTGTGGTCAGCCTTCATGACAAAGGCGTAGAGCACGTTGCCCTTGGTGACGAAGCGGAAATCATCTTCATCCCACTGGACCTGATCCTCACGGAAGCCGTCAATGATGACATGGGCATGGCCTTCGCCGGAGACGCGGAAAGGCCTGGTGCCGTGTACGGCTTCGCCGTTGACGGCAAACCAAGCCGCTAGTTCGGAAAGAATATACTCTGCTTCCTCGTCGATCGTGCCGTCGGGGCGCTGCAAAATATTGAGAAGCAGAGTGCCGTTCTTCGCGATGGAATCGATCAAAATGTCGATGATATGGCGGGGCTTTTTGTAAATGGCCTTCTTGTCATAGAACCAGCCGCCGATGCAGGTCTCAGACTGCCAGGGAACGGGCAGGATATCCGGAAGCTGGCTGCGCTCAATGTCCAGCGTGCCAACGGAATAAATCGCGGGATCGCGGTGCTTTTGCGTATAGACGGCCTGATTCGTTCCGTGGAGCTTCTCGGACGCGTTGTACAGGTGGGCAACGGCCTGCAGGCCATAGCGGTAAAGGTTGTGATCGTCGGCAACCATGTTGTTCTCCTCCTCAAAGGGGAGCCAGCTGTCGGAGTAGAGCAGGTCAGGCTGATAATTGTCAATGATCTCATACATGACCTTCAGCCAGTATTCATGGAACTTAGGATTCTTTGTGAGCCAAACCCACTTGTCCACCTCACCAGGTTTCGCCACGTGCTCATAATTGTCATGATAGAAGTCACGGTACGCGGGATCATTGCCGTCATAGGGTACGTCCTTATAAGGACCATAGGTGTCATGACCCTTATTTGAACGCCACCATGCAAAGGAAGCGCCAAGATGCTCCGTCATGCCAAAGGGCAAGCCGTACTTCTTCGCCGCAGCCTTCCACAGGCCGCAGATATCCTTGTGCGGACCTACGTCGACGGAATTGAAGCGGTTGAGCTTCGAAGCATAATTGAAAAAGTGATCGTGATGTGAGGCCTGGGCCACGAAATAGCGTGCTCCGGCCTTATAATATTTCTCCATCAGCGCGTCCGGATCGAACTTCTCAGCCTTCCACAGCGCGCAAATATCCTTGTAGCCAAACTTAGAAGGATGACCGTAAGTCCTAAGGTGATACTCATATTGCTCCGTGCCCTGAATATACATGTTGCGCGCATACCAATCGCCGCACATGGGCACGGACTGAGGCCCCCAGTGACTCCAAATGCCAAATTTCGCGTCCCGAAACCAGTCAGGACACTGGTGCGTCCGCAGTGATTCAAACGTGGGTTCAAACATAATGATCCTCCTTTTAGATGATTTCTTTTAAGGCTTCTTGCAATACTTGAGAAAAGTTGACTCCGCGCTCCAACGCTGCTGCATTTAGCCATGCGGGGAGCGTCACGGTGCGATTGACGGCCCTGGTTTCATGGGCAAGCCGAAGCGAAGGCATAAACACGTCGATCAGAGCGGTTGTTTCCCCTTTCTTTAAGCGTAGCTTGGAAAGCTTTGACGGGGAAGGAATGCGCTCACCATCCTCCTCCAATCCAAGCATGGTAACGCCAAGAAGTTCCCGTGCAGAATTAAGTGCATCTGCGTCATCCGTTCCGCTGGTCGCCACCCCAAGATCCGGGAATTCAACGGCGATTTCTTTCTTGGGACCATAATCCGTAAATACGGCGGGATAAACATATCGCTCAGGGAGTTTATTTTTTTTCATTGGTTGAAAGACCTCCTTAATGCAAATTAATGGGTTACAAAGGAAAAAGCGGATTACGTGAACTTTAGTCTAGATTGCCGTTCAATGCTTTTCAGAGTTTATATGGGAATGTCATGATCAGGATGCTTTATGGTAACGCGTCCTTTTCTGTGGGGTGCTTAAATTGGTGATGACTGCCAACAATGTTTACTTCATACCAGCTATCTGCCAATAGTAATTTGATGATTTCTCTTGAGGAATAGCTTTTCAAACAAACCTCCTTTTTAGTATGACACATATAATAGTATTTGTCAAACCAAGAAAAAATAGTAATGGAATAAGAGCGTCATTGGAAACGAGAGAGATTTGTCACGCAAGGGATAGTGTCTCCCTCCGCGTGGAGGGAGTGGATCGAAATTTCTACGGGCGTTTGCTCCAAGCCAAACTCAAGGGTCTCACTCCGCTAGGAGGGAGGCAAACAAGAGAATAAGTGACTTGGGTTAAAGGATCAGAGGGGATTTCTGCAAAGTTTGAGATATTTGAAATGGTAAATAATGTTAGATATAAGGCATGATTTAACTTGTAATTCACACCAAAATATATTATAATGTATATTAGCATATATGTAATTTGCGAAATTTTTTTGTAAATAAAATTTTCATTTATTATTCAAGGTTATTTCTTTTTATTCTAGTGTTTTGCTCTGCCTTTGTTTCCCTCAAAAATTATTAATTGCAAGAATTCTTATTAATGCTTCGAATAATATTATGTAATTTATGTATTCAATATTGTAATTATGTATTTTATGTATTATACTTAGGAGGAGGTTAGGAGTGAAGGGAATTGAAGTTGTAAAGTTATTAAAACGAAGGGGCTGGTCAATTGATCGCATACACGGGAGTCACTATGTTATGAAAAAAGGCAATCAAATCGAGGTGATTCCAATACATAATAAAGATTTGCCAATAGGTTTGCTAAATGCAATCAAAAAAAGAACAGGAATATGAAGGGAGGTTTTATTATGACTCGTATTTATCCTGCAATATTTCACAATGAGAATAGTGCATATTGGATTGAATTCCCGGATCTTGAGGGGTGTAACACTTGTGGTAATACTTTTGAAGATGCCATGAGAATGGCGCAGGAAGCTTTGGGCTTATATATTAACGGATTGTATGAAAATGAGCTTGATATCCCGATGCCATCTGACATTCGTACCATTCTTCCGGGAAAGGATGCATTTGTTAGCTACGTATGCTCGGATGATGCAAAATATCGAAGAGATACGCGGGCGGTTAAGAAAACGCTTTCCATTCCGGCATGGCTTGCGGCAGAAGCTGAAAAGAGAAATCTTAGCTTATCTAAGCTGTTGCAAGATGCTCTTCTTCAGAAAATAGAGGCAAAATAATGTTAAAGACGTTATATGCAAACATGCCATAGGATGGTTCTTATGACATGTTTTTAACATATGTCGCCTGAAATAAATAGTAACTATATAGAGAGGTTTTCAGAAGGCAGAATCTCAGGTAGCGATCCGCAACCTGAGATTTTTCTTTACGATGTGTGCTACTTGTAAATAAGAATTAGGCACTGAAATGGATTGTCTACCGCAATTTCTTTATTTGTATTTTCCCTGCGGTACGTGATTTGCTCGAGATTTCATTGTCTACCGCAGAGTGGTAATCTTCCTCAAGTTTACGGTAGAGATACCGCAATATATTTCGTTGACGTGACCGCATATTTTGCTGTTTCGCACGTTTTACGGTAATGTTTCATATATTGCTTTTAGAACCTACCGCAAAGAATTGTTAGATAGATTCTTTGCGGTAGATTTTTTTGAAATCACATTTCTCGTTACCGCACTGTCAAGGGCAGACGGATTTCCTGCGGTAAGAAAATTTAATATTTTGTTTTCTTTACCGCAAAAGTCGTACAGATAGCTTACTTGCGGTGATTTTGTAAGTACAAGCCGAGAAAACATGTCAGTAGACGTGTCCCCGTGGCACAAAAAGGGGGATATTTGATTTTTGGGGAAATGGGTGTATAATCATAGGAGGTTTTGAGAATCCGTTTGGCGGAAAATTATGAGACGTGGAGGGGAACAGAAGATGAGTGAAATGAATGCGGAGAAGATCCCGGCAGGTTTGTCGGAGGCGGAGGTGAAGCTTTCCGTCTGTGAGCTGGGGGAGATTAAGCCTGGTAAGATGTTGGATTTTGACGTCGTGGTGGTTGGCGCGGGCGCAGCCGGGGTGCCGGCGGCCGGATGGGCTGCAGAGCTTGGCGCGAAGGTGGCGCTGCTTCAGAAGGAGGCAAACGTGGTGTCGCAAGGTAACTGCGGATCGGCCATCATTAAGTCGCGTTCCACGGAGGCGGGCATTGCAAAGTGGATCCATCATACGAACGGACTTTGCGACTGGCGCGCGGACGTAAAGCAGCTTCGCGCATATGCGGATCATTCCGAGGAAGCCATGATGTGGCTGTGGAATCGTGCGGGGATGACGACGGAGACGGAGTATGGCGACGGCAGCAAGGTGGACAGCAATACGGAAAGCGCAAAGCTCCTGAATGACGGTGACAAGCTCTGCGCATTTATGTGTACGAGCGGCGACTTTACGGGAACCTGGCGTGACCGTGAGAGCAGTTATGAATATGGCGATGACCATTGTTATTTCTGGGCACCCTGGTTTGGACCGAAGCCCCTGAACGTGGGTAATGCACTTCGAAAGATCGTGGACAACGTGCAGGCAAAGTGCCCGAATCTGGAGACGTTTTTCTCTACGCCCGCGGTGCAACTCATAAAAGACGGCGAGCGGGTAACCGGCGTGATCGGTAAGGCTGCAGACGGCACGTATATCCGGTTTAACGCGGCGAAGGCCGTGATCCTGGCAACGGGTGATTACACGAATAATGCGGCAATGGTGGCACGCTGGTGTCCGGACATTGCGGAGTTTGACAAGAAGCAGTTTGGCAAGACGGGTGACGGTCACGTACTGGCGATCAGCGCCGGCGCGAAGATGGAGAACCTGGGCCACACGAAGATGATGCATGACTTTGACTCCGCGCTCATGTGGGAGGAGCCGTTCCTGTACCTGAACATGAAGGGGGAGCGCTTCACCAATGAGTATACGGGCTTTGTATACATGGGGAACGTGCTGAAGTTTCAGCCTTCCTACAAGGGTTCCATGCTGGATGCGGAGCATAAGGAGACTGGCTCGAAGGGCTGGTATTGCACGATCTATGATGATGACTACATGAACTGGCCCGCGGACGAGTTTGTCAGCGGAAAGGTGCCGCCCATGGTGATGCAGAAGTTCATTCCCGGCGCGGTGGAGAACCCGCAGGGCGTGTTCAAAAACCTGATCGACCTGCGCAGATGCGATACTTTGGAGGAGCTTGCAAAGGAGCTGGACCTTCCTTACGAGACGATGAAGGCATCCGTGGACCGCTACAATGAACTTTGCGACAAGGGATGCGATACGGACTTTGGCAAGCCGGCCAAGTACATGCACAAGATCGAGAAGGCGCCGTTCTGGGGCGCGCGCAAGCACATCCGCGTGTCAGCGGAGGTGTCCGGCGTTCTGGCCAATGAGAATGGGCAGGCGCTGAATGCTGCCGGTGAGCCGATCCCGGGCCTGTACTGCGTGGGAAATCTTGGCGGACCGTTCTATGGCGGCAATGATTATCCTTTCCATCAGACGGGTCTTTCCCTGGGAAGATGTTATACCTTTGGCATGATCGCCGCAAAGCATGCCCTGGGAAAGCTGTAAGAAGCAAGTATTTACAAAAATTGCATGCGTAATGCGCAGACGCGTAAGGGCCGTGACAAACGTCACGGCTCCTTTTTTATTTGGTGACGTATGACCTCTGCCCTTTTTCGATAAGTGTTTCTATAATGGAACCATAAGGATGATGGTTCTGTCTTGGGCCGATCTTAGGCCTGCTGAAAGAAAGAGGTGTGATTATGGAAGAGAAGAATAAGAAAGTGTTTTCAACAATCCTATTGGCGGTTGGAGTGCTTTTCATCGTAGTCTCCGGAGGCATTTTTGTTTCCCAGACTTGGAAGTATCTGCCGGCGGGGGTAAAGTTTCTGGCCTTGCTGACGGTGACGGGCGGCATCTTCGGCGGATCGCTCTACACGGAAAAGCTTTCGCTGGAAAAGGCATCCACGGCGCTGTATTATCTGGGCGTTTGCTTCTCGGGTTTCACGACGGCGTTGCTGGCAAATCTCTTGGAAGCTCCGGCACAGACGGGACGCTTCGCGGTATTGTTAGTCATGTCGGTTCCCGTTGTGATCAGATTTCTGCGGGAAAAGAGCCTGATCGACGTTATTCTTCAGATTTTCCTGTGTGACGGCATGGTACTTTGCACGGCGGATGCAGGGCAATCTTTATTTGACAATGGATGGACCATGATCTGTGCGGCTACTTTGGTTATGGGACTTGCAGGCTTTGTTTATTACTGTAAGCGTGAGTTTACCGAGACAAACGCGATCCAGACCGTGGCGCTCTTGGCATTTGGCGTTCATGCAATCCCTTGCTACCTGTTGACGTTCATCAATCTGTTTGTTGCGGATTCCTTCCTCTTTGGCCTGTTCCCGGTCCTTTTGCTTGTGGCAGCGGTATCGGTGGTTTACGTGGCATGTGACAGACCCATTTTGTTAAGAATCCTGCAGAGCTGCGCATTATTATACGGTGCCTTTGCAATTACCCAGAGCATTTATCTCCACGTATTTGAAAGGGCCGGTTATCCGGAATTTGCCACGGCTACGTTCGCGGCGTTTGTGATCGGACTGATCCTGATGGCATTCCTTGAGCGCACGGAGCTTTTCGTGGCATGCGGCGCCATGACGTTATTGTTATCTTTTGCTCAGGTGCTGGGCTACGTGATCATTAGCGACGAAATGAGGAATGGGATGTTGTGTCACCCTTACGGCTTTGGCGTCTGCATCGCCCTGGTGGCGTGGAAGCTGCTCCGTGACCCGGACGTAAGCTGGGGAAAGCTCAGTAAGGTTATGGCTGTCCTTGTTGCCCTGAACTTGAATGGCATTCTTTCTTATCTCACGAGAGATTACGGTTGGCAATACGGCATATTCTTTATTTTGTCCCTTTCGGCATTGCTGGCAACCTTCGTTTTGGAAGCGTTCAATCGTGAGAAAGACGTGCAAATGGCACTGAAGAGCATGTCCATATTCTTTGCATTCCTTGCACTTTGGATCCACCCCGTAGTTTCCACGAAGATCTATTCGCAGGCTGGGCACGAGCTGCTTGCAGACTTCGGAACGGAGTATTTCGTCATTCTTGCAGGAGTTGCTATTGTTCTTTTGGGAATTATTTGGTATGATAGGTTCAAGGGAATTCGTTCCCTCCAGTTTATTGGAACTTGTCTGCTGCTGGCGATACTGGTCATTCACAATCTGGCCGTACCCGCATTGCCGAACGTGATGTTCCTGGGAGTTGTGACGCTGGTTATGCTGATCGTTGCCACGCTGCTGAAAAAGAAGGATTACGCCATGGCGTCGGCTGCCACTCTGATCCTGGTGGCTCTGTACCTTACCAGAGATTTTTGGATGAGCATCGCATGGTGGGTATACCTCTTCGTGGCAGGCGTTGGGCTTGTGATCTTTGCGATCAAGAAGGAAAAGGCTGAGAAGTAAAATGCAATTGGTACTCACTTTTATATACATAGCCGTGATCGGAGCAGTGCTGTTTTGTATGGCAGCGCTGCTCTTTCGAGGAGATGGAAGCGCCGGCAGCTGGACGTATTTTACGTGTCAGGGCACGGTGGTTTTATGGTGTGCGTCCCAAATCTTGCAAATGATGGCAAAAACCAGGGGAGAACTGACGGCGGCGTTTCTTATCGGAAACGTGGGCATTTGTTTTGTTGGCTCCACCTGGTTTTATTTTACCATGCTTTACTCGGGAAGAAAGCTGAAGGGCTTTGTAAAGATGTTCCCGGCGGTGGTTTCGGCGTTCTTTTACCTGAGCGTTCTGACGAATGAGCTACATCATTTGTATTATCGGGATTTTTCTTTGGAGCACGTGATCCACGGACCGCTGTTCTACGCGAACGTGACGTTTACGTATTTCTTCGCCCTGACGGGTGCGGTGATCCTGTACGTAAAGATGGGACCGAAGCATCCGCTGGCCCGGAAGCTTGTGGTGGCATCCGTTCTGGTGCCGGTCGCGTTAAACGCCCTGTATCTTGTAGGTTTTGTGGCACCGTCCTTTGACATCACGCCCCTGGGCTTTGCAATCTCGGTATTCCTTGTGATGATGGCGGCATTTAAATATCGTTTTATGAATTTGAGGAAAGAACTGGCGATCACGAACGAGAAGCTTCTTTTGGAGCAGGAGAGAAACCGGATCGCGCAGCAGGTGCATGATACGGCGGGACATACGCTGACCATGATCCAGTCCTACATGAAGCTGGCGGAGATCTCTGCCGGAAAGGAAAACTTCGACGAGGTCAAGGGGTATCTGACCGAGGCCAGACAACTGACGGGCCAGGGTATCAAGGAACTTCGGGAGTCCATCAACATGCTTCGCGAGGAGGCGGAATATGAACTGCTCACGCAGGGCGTAATGCAGCTGGCAAACCAGATGAAGGAGATTCCCGTGGAGGTGACCGTTCGCGGCGAGGACGGAAAGCAGTATTCCCACCTGTCCAAGACGGTGTACGACACGGTGAGGGAGAGCATGACCAACACTCTGAAATATGCAGAGGCGTCGAAAATGGACGTGGTCATCCGGTTTCAGAAAAATGCCGTGGAGCTGATGATCGCTGATGACGGCAAGGGTTGTGAAAACATTCAGGACAACAACGGCCTGCGGGGAATCCGCGAGAGGGTCCAGAAGGCAGGCGGAATGGTGAGCTTTATCTCTTCGCCTGGGGAAGGATTCCTGACCAGGGTGAAATTGCCAATATAGAGCGAATGCATGGGGAGAATGGGTATGGAGAAGATTAAGGTTTTGATCGCAGACGACGTTATGATCCTGAGACAGGGGCTGAAGGCCGTGCTGGAGCAGGATGACGGGATCCAGGTGGTGGCGCTTGCGGAGAACGGTAAGGAAGCCTTTGAAAAGTGTAAGGTTTTTCAGCCGGAAGTCGTGATGATGGACATGCGGATGCCGGAGTACGACGGCGCCTATGGCATCAAGGCCATCAAGGAGCAATGCCCGGGCGTGAAGGTCCTGGTGCTGACCACGTTTGACGACGAGGAGACCATAGACAAGGCGCTCTCCAGCGGCGCTGACGGATATATCCTGAAGGAGATGGAGGACGCAAAGGTGATCGCCTCCGTCAAGAGCGTGCATTCCGGGATCAGCGTCTTCGGTGACGGCGTGTACCGCGTGATGCGAAAGCGCATGGAGGAGGCACCCGCCCAAAAGCAGGACACGGCGCAGGATGAGGATACCATCTTGACAGCAAGGGAGTTGGACGTGGTAAAATTGGTTGCGCAGGGTTATGATAACAAGGAGATCGCCGGGGAACTTTACTTGGCGGAGGGCACGGTGCGAAACCAGATCTCGAAGATCTTGGAGAAACTGGAGTTGAAGGACCGGACGCAGCTTGCGGTATATGCGGTGAAACACGGATTGGACGAATAGTCTGTTGGGAGGTGGCGCTATGTTTGGTTTGTTTGGCGGAGTGAAGAAGAATTCTGAACTGGAGCATCTGATCGAGCGCATGGAGAATAACATGGCGAACAACTATAAAGATGCCGCCCAGGAGTATCTTGTGGAGTTTGAGGCGAAGTTTAAGGAACTGTCTGAGAATGGCGGCTTAAACGAGAAACAAAAAGCACGTTACGAATCCCTTCTGGATTCTTACAAGATCAGGATGAAGGGATTTACGCATAAGGATCAAAAGCCCTATTGGACCTAAAGCAATATTTGAAAATAAGGAGAACGAGAATGACAAAGCGAAGTTGGAAAACATGTCTGGCCGTCCTTGCGGCGAGCGCGATGATGGCAGGATGTGCGGGCAAGGAGGAAGAGATCAGCGTTGAACAGTCGGCACCGGTCAGCATTGAGGTGAGCCAGGCAACTCCCGAGCCTAAACCGGAAAAGGATTGGGCGGAGCACTACAAGGATTTTTTCAAAAACTATATTCTGAATGATCATCAGATGACGTTAGCCTATCGTGAGAGGAGCGTCGGAGGCGTGATCATTCGCGTGACCCAGGCAAATAAAAGCGGCAGAGGTTACGAACGCTATGAATTTGAGGGAAAGGAGCCGACGGGCAACTACCTGGAAATTTATAATGATGAGCAGGGTGTGGTTTACTACAAGAGTCAGATCAGGGATCATGAACCAATCCTTTCCAAGACGGAAGGCATGATGAGTGAATTGGAGGCATCCATTGGAGTGGACAACCTCATCAAGTTTACGGACGAGGACGTGCTCGGGGCGACGTATGAACGTGAGGAGACGGAGGAAGGCACCGTCTACGACGTGTTATACGCAAGAATTCTTCACAAGACCACGACTAGAGCAAACAGATACATCAAATATTATTTTTACGTCAACAGGGTTACGCAGGATTTGGAAAAAATCGTGATCCAGGATGCGGGCGATGAAACCATATGTTACGTTTCTCCCATTGAAAGCATTGAAATTCCGGAAGAATTACTGAATGCAAAGAAGGTAAAGAAGAAGGAGGATTTCCTGTATAATCTCGGCAAGGAGATCATGAAGCATTCTTTGGAGGCGACGGGCGTAAAATCTGACAGTTTGGACAAAATGAAATGAGCGAATTGATTTTTGATACTCACGCACATTATGACGACAAGGCTTTCGACGAGGACCGGGAGCAGCTTTTGGAGCGGCTTCCCGCCGGAGGGATCGGAAGGGTTGTCAACGTGGGCTCTACGGTTGCCTCCTGTGAGGCATGCCTGAAGCTCGCTGAAAAATATGATCACGTATACGCGGCCGTCGGAGTGCATCCGTCAGAGACGGAGGAGCTGAACGAAGAGCGTTTTGAGCGTCTCAGGCAGCAGTGTCAGCACCCAAAGTGCGTGGCCGTCGGCGAGATCGGCCTGGATTATTACTGGCCGGAGCCAGGAGCTGACGTGCAAAAGAAATGGTTTGAGAGACAGCTGGAACTGGCGCGGGAGATCAATAAACCCGTGATCATTCATTCCAGGGAGGCTTGCAAGGACACGCTGGACGTTCTGCGGGCCCATGCGGCGGAGGAGATTGGCGGCGTGATCCACTGCTACTCGTATTCCGCGGAGACGGCAAGAGATTATTTGAAACTGGGATTCTTTTTTGGGATCGGCGGCGTACTGACTTTTAAGAATTCCAAGAAATTAAAGGAAACCGTGGAAATGCTGCCCATGGAATCCATGATACTGGAGACGGATTGCCCGTATCTGGCGCCTGCGCCGCATCGTGGCAAACGGAATTCTTCCCTAATGCTGCCGTACGTGGTGGAAGCCATGGCGCAGATCAAAGGAATTTCTCCCGAAGAGGTGCGACGCATCACCTGGGAGAACGCATGCAGAATGTACCGGATGGACGTGCGGTAAGACGTCTGATCCGGAATGGTAGGGTTTTTGGCGCATGAGGCGCCGCGGAGGATAGTAATGGAAATTGTACGGATGATACTGCCGGTCCTGGTGGGAGCCATTATCGGTTGTTTCACGAATTATATAGCGATCAAGATGTTGTTTCGCCCTCAGAGGGAGAAAAAGATCGGAAAGTGGCACGTGCCCTTTACGCCCGGCATCATTCCGAAGAACCAGAAAAGGCTTGCCGCGGCGATCGGTGATGCCGTTGGCGGTCATCTGTTTAACATGGATGCCATCAAGGATAGCTTTCAAAAAAACGGCACGAAAGAAAAACTGGTAAAGAAGGTCGCGACGGCTCTTTATGAGAGCGAGGCCTGCATCGGGGATTTCTTTTCTTCGGACGAGAATCATGACGAGCTGATCGGGAAGTTTAGCGGCATCATGGCGGGGGCCGTGGCGGATAAGGTGCGCCAGATTGAGTTTAAGCCCATCGTCGCAGAGATCGGCAAGGACGCAATGAGTGATCTCTTGAGTCATAAGATGATCGCCATGCTGATCAATGAGGAGCGACAGGATGCCATCTACGATCGCATTGCACAGGCGATTCACAAGTATCTGGAGGAGAACGGCGAGGAGATGGTGCGCAGCGCGATTCTCCAGAACGTAAAGGAGATAGAGCATAAGCCGATCAAGGAGATCGTGCAGGCGGGCACCAGCCAGGAGGGCCTGGAAAACGTGGCCAATTACCTGGTGGACCGTGCGGCAGACCGCTTTGGCGCTGCGATCCTGCAGGCCGTGGACGTAAGCTCCGTGGTCCGGGAGCGCGTGGAAAGCATGGACGTGGCGGAGATGGAGAAACTTACGCTGTCCGTGTGCAGCAAGGAGCTTTCAGCGGTAGTTTATCTGGGCGCCGTGATCGGTGCCGTGATCGGTGTCATCAATATTTTCACCTAAATGGCTTTTAAGACTTTCATTGGATACTGACAAAAGAAAAGAGGAATCAAAATGCCTACGACGCACGCACATTACGTACACGGGGAAGAGGTACGAAAGAAAATAAATCCCGAAGCCCGGGAGATCATTGACAAATATCCGGAGCTGTTTCATTTTGGAGTACACGGGCCGGATTTACTCTTCTACTATGACGCGCTGAAAAAGAATCCCGTAAACCAGACGGGGGGAAAGATCCATGACCTTCCCGGAAGGGATTTCTTTGAGAATGCGGCGAAGGTCCTGCAAGGACTTTCTGAGGAAGAGAGCGGCGATTATCGGCCGTCCCTGTCCTATATATACGGTTTCTTATGTCATTTTTCTTTAGATCTTTACTGCCATGGATACGTGCAGGAAAAGATGGATGCCAGCGGCATCTCCCATGCGGAGATCGAGGCGGAGATGGACCGCGAACTCCTTGTGCGGGAAGGCCTGGATCCCATCCGGACAAAGCTGACGGGGCATCTTGTTCCCTCCGGAAAGAATGCGCGCGTGATCAGCAGGTTTTATGAGGAGATCTCCCAGGAAGAGGTCTTCAAGGCCATGAAGGACATGGTGAAGTTCCTGGATTATCTAGTGCTTCCGCAGAAGGTAAAGCGTTCCGTGATCCTGGGAGTGCTGAAGGCTGTCGGGCAGTATGACGGTAAGCACGGGCTGATCATCAATTATGAGAAGAATCAGGAGTGTGCGGACAGCACGGAGCGGCTCCTTGCGTTGATGGAGGAAGCGGTGGATTTTGCGGCAGGGCTGATCGATGCGTTCCCTGAGATGGGCGATGAATACCGATATAACTTCCTTTCGATCGATCCTTCGTCGGGTGAGGTTTATCCGGCCAAGACAAAAGCGGAAAAATAAGGAGAGGCTACCTGGAATGAAGCAGAAAATAACTAAGCAGGAACGCAACTGGATCTTGTATGACGTGGGTAATTCCGCATTTACCATGCTGGCCACGACGATCATTCCCATTTATTTTAATTACATTGCCGGGCAGCAGGGCGTCAGCTCCGTGGATTATCAGGCGTACTGGGGCTACACGGCATCCATCGCAACGCTGATCGTGGCAATCCTGGGCCCCATCGTGGGAACCTTTACGGATAATAAAAATTTCAAAAAGCCTGTTTTTCTGGCGTCTCTGGCAATTGGTTCCATCGGATGCGTTTCCCTTGGATTTGCGGGGCACTGGCTGGCTTTTTTGATACTGTTTATCATCTCTAAGATTGGTTATTCCTCGAGCTTGATCTTTTATGACTCGATGTTGCCGGACGTAACGACGAAGGAGCGCATGGACAAGATCTCGACTGCAGGATATGCCTGGGGCTACATTGGCAGCTGTGTTCCCTTCATCCTTTGTCTTGTCGTCGTGCTTGGAAAGGACAAGGTCGGACTGAGCATGGAGCTGGCAATGACGTTGTCCTTTGTGATCACGGCAGTTTGGTGGGTTGGCATGACCGTGCCGCTCCTTCGGACATATCAGCAAAAGTACTACGTGGAATGCCGGGAGCATGCGGTGGCGGAAACCTTTAAGCGTCTGGGAAGCACGCTTGCAAATGCACGAAAGCACAGCAAGATCTTCTGGTTCCTGATCGCATTTTTCTTTTACATTGACGGCGTGTATACCATCATAGACATGGCGACGGCTTATGGAACGGCACTGGGGCTTAGCAGTTCCGGTCTGCTCCTGGCACTTTTGGTGACGCAGATCGTGGCGTTCCCCTGCGCCATTATCTTTGGCAGGCTGGCCCAGAAATTCGAGGCAGAGAGATTGATCACGGTATGCATCGCGGCGTATCTTGGCATCGTGATCTTTGCCGTATTCCTGACGAACATTGTGGAGTTCTGGATCTTGGCTGTTCTTGTGGGCATGTTCCAGGGCGGCATACAGGCACTTTCCAGATCTTATTTTACAAAGATCATCCCGCCGGAGCAGTCGGGAGAGTTCTTTGGGATTTATGACATCTGCGGCAAGGGTGCGGCATTCCTCGGAACGACGCTGGTGGGCGTTGCAACGCAGCTGACGGGCAGCAATAACAAGGGTATCAGCGTGCTAACCGTTTTATTTGTTTTGGGACTGCTCTTCTTTAGAATAGCGGCAGCCTCTGCCAAAAAGGATGAAGGGAATGGAAAAGCCTGAGGGAAAATATGCGGACATTCTAGACCTCCCGCACCATCAGTCATCGAGAAGGCCACACATGCCACTCTCGGAGCGCGCGGCGCAGTTTATGCCCTTTGCGGCATTAACCGGGTATGATGCGGCGATCGCAGAGGCGGGGCGACAGACGGAAGAGTTCCGGGAGATGGACGAGAGTGAAAAGGCCTTGCTGGATGAGACGCTCCGGGTGCTTGAGGAGCGGAAGGGGGAACGGCCGGAGGTCAAGACCACGTATTTTGTGCCGGATCCCGTAAAGGACGGCGGCGCGTACGTGGAGGTTACGGGGAATTTTGTTAAAGTGGACCGCGCAAAGCGCGTAATGCTGTTGGAAGGCGGAACGCGGATTCCGCTGGATGAGATCACGCGGATTTTGATCCAGTGAGCTTGAGAAAAGAGAAGGTGATGACATGGAAGAGACGACAAACGCAGCTGAGGAGACGTTGGAAGTAACGCCGGAAGGGACGAAGGACGTAAAGTCAGAAGTACTCGAAAAGGTAAAGGGGTTCTTGATCGAGAACAAGGACGCACTGATGCTGGCAGGGCAGATTGCGATCGTTGCCATGATCTGCGTCGCCGGAATCCGGAATGACATGGAGCCTCAGAATTGTTGCTGCAGAAGATGCAGGAAGAAGAGAAAGAAAAAGCGGAAGTAATCATGTCGGAGAGAGCTTACGTAGCGATTGACTTAAAATCATTTTATGCATCCGTGGAATGCGTGGAACGAGGGCTGGATCCGCTGACCACAAATCTTGTGGTGGCGGATGAAAGTAGGACGGAGAAGACCATTTGTCTGGCGGTTTCGCCTTCTTTGAAGGCGTACGGGATACCCGGTCGCGCCAGACTTTTTGAAGTGGTTCAAAAAGTCCGGGAAGTCAACAGGAGCAGAAAGCGCGGCGAGCCGGAACTCACGTATCTGGTGGCGAAGCCGCGGATGGCATTGTACCTGAAATACAGTACGGATATCTATCAGATTTACTTGAAATATATAGCGCCGGAGGACATTCACGTCTATTCCATCGACGAAGTGTTCATGGACGTGACGGCATACCTTAAGACATATCGCATGACGGCGCAGGAGCTGGCGAGGAAGATGGTCCGGGACGTGTATGACCAAACGGGGATCACGGCGACGGCCGGGATCGGAACAAACCTGTATCTCTGCAAGGTCGCCATGGACATTGTGGCAAAGCACGCGCCGGCAGATGAAAATGGCGTCCGCATGGCCACTTTGGATGAACGCAGTTACCGCGAACTTCTTTGGGATCATAAGCCGCTCACGGATTTTTGGCGGGTTGGCAGGGGAATCTCCCGGAGACTGGAGGAAGTGGGGCTGTTTACCATGGGTGACGTGGCCAGATGCAGCGCCGGCAAGGAGACAGAGTTTTACAACGAGGATCTCTTGTACCGGATGTTTGGCATCAATGCGGAGCTTTTGATCGATCACGCCTGGGGCTGGGAGCCAACGCGGATCTCGGATATAAAGAGTTATAAGCCGGAGAACAATTCCGTCAGTTCAGGACAGGTCTTATCCCGCCCATATCCTTATGACCAGGCGCGGATCATCGTGCGGGAGATGGCGGAGGTGCTTTCGCTGGATCTTGCCGCGAAGAACCTGGTGACGGATCAGATGGTGCTGACCATAAGCTATGACGCGGACAATCTCAAAAATGCCGCGAAAGGAAAGGAATATCACGGGGAAACATCCACGGATTTTTATGGACGGCAGGTGCCAAAGCATGCGCATGGATCGGAGAACCTGGAGGAATTCACGGTTTCGACAAGGGAGATCGTGGATGCGGTCCTGGCGATCTATGACCGCGTGGTGGATCCGGCGCTTTCGGTGCGAAGGATCGGCGTGGCCGCGAACCACGTGATGGAGGAGAAGGAGGCTGCAAGCCAGGAAAAATATGAGCAGCTGGAGCTCTTTAAGGATTATGGGGCTTCCTTGGCAGATCCTAGGCAAGCGGCCAAGACTGCCGAAGAGATTGCAAAAGAAGAAGAGCGAAAGCAACGCGAGAAAAGGATGCAGCAGGCCGTTCTCGGGATACAAAAGCGATATGGAAAAAACGCCGTCCTAAAAGGGACGGATTTTGAAGAAGGAGCTACCAAACGGGAGCGAAACAACCAGATCGGCGGGCACAAGGCGTAAGGCGCATAGTTCCGCCCCGGAAACAGAGAATAGGTTTAGGAGGGTTATGACATGCAAAAAAATGACAGTATTTCAATACCAGTAATCTTGAAAGTGGGGAAAGGATCCCTGGGATGTCTTGGACCGACGCTGATGGAGGAGGATCTCTCAGAAGTCGTGATCTTTTTTGGAAACGGATTGATCGATCTGTTTGGCACGAAGGTCATGGAGTCCATGCGTGCGGCTGGGGTTACCGTTTTGGAGTATCAGGAACTGGACACGGTGGCCATTGAGGACATCATTCCCCTGGCATTTGCGATTCCCAACAAGGCGAAGGCGGTGGTTTCCATTGGCGGCGGCAAGGTGATCGATGCCGGTAAATATGCGGCATTCCTTCGCGGCATGCCATTTATCAGCGTGCCGACGAGCAGTTCGAGCGACGGTTTTTCCAGTGCCAGCGCGTCCCTGTTGGTTGGAGGCAAGAGAAATTCCGTGCCTGCAAAGCTGGCCTATGGGATCGTGGTGGACACGGAGGTTATCCGCACGGCGCCCGTGAAGTTCATTTATTCCGGCATCGGCGACATGGTGGCGAAGATCACGTCCCTGTATGACTGGGTATATGAGGCGCAGCACGGTGCGTCGGTACTGAACGATTTTGCCGTGATGGTGGCAAAGAAGGCCGTGAACAGCTTCGTGCGCACGCCCTTCGAGAGCATTCAGGATGAGGTGTTCCTGAAGGAGCTGCTGGATTCCCTTGCCATGAGCGGCATTGCGAATGAGATCGCGGGCAGCAGCGCGCCCACCAGCGGAAGCGAGCATCTGATCTCCCATGCGCTGGATAAGTTTTTGGAAGTGCCCCAGCTCCATGGCGTGCAGGTGGGCATTGCAACCTATATCATGGCGAAGGTGCAGGATCACCGCCACGTCCGCGTCAGCAAGATCTTTGCGGATACGGGCTTCTGGGATTACGTGGAAACCCTCGGCATGAGAAAAGAGGATTTCATTAAGGCGATCGACATGGCGCCGTCCATCAAGCCTCACCGTCATACCTATCTGCATGAGGAAAAGTATCGTGAAGAGGCGAAGAGACTTGTCATGGAGGATGAGGTCCTGAAAAGGGTACTGGTATAAGGACTGGATGAGTTTATTTTGCGGGAGAAGACTTGCATGAGTACAATTTTGGATTGGAAAAAATATCAGGAGAAGGCGACGCAGGCCATCGCAGAGGGCGTGGTCCTTTTGGAGAATAAGAATGGGGCGCTGCCCCTTGACGCGGCAAAACAGATTGCCGTATTCGGAAGGATCCAGCTCGATTATTACAAGAGCGGAACGGGTTCCGGAGGCATGGTGAACGTGTCGCACGTGATCAATATCCCGGAGGGACTGGAGCTTCGCGGGGCAAAGCTTGATCAGGATCTCAAGAAGGTTTATGAAGATTGGACGGCGGAGCATCCCTTTGACAAGGGCGCCAGCTGGGGCGGAGAGCCTTGGTGCCAGGAAGAGATGCCTCTTTCCGAGGATCTTGTCAAAGCATCCGCTGAGCGCTGTGAGACGGCGCTGATCGTCATTGGACGTACGGCGGGTGAGGAGATGGACAATTCTTACAAGGAGGGCTCGTACCTGCTTACGGCCGGCGAAAAGAACGTGCTGAGGATCACAAGAAAATATTTCAAAAAGACGGTGGTGCTTCTGAACGTGGCATCCATCATTGACATGGGATTTGTGGACGAATTTGCGCCGGATGCCGTGCTGTATGCATGGCAGGGGGGCATGATGGGCGGCCTTGGAACGGCTGACGTGCTGCTTGGAAACACCTCGCCCTCCGGAAAGCTGACGGACGTGATCGCGCATAAGATCGAGGATTATCCTTCCCATGCGAATTTCGGCGATCAGGACAGGGATTATTATTGCGAGGACGTCTATGTTGGATACCGCTATTTTGAGACCTTTGCGAAGGATCAAGTGCGTTATCCCTTTGGATATGGGCTGTCTTATACGGAATTTGCGTACGGAGGCCTGCGGCTGGAGTGCGGAGACGCATTTGCAGCCGATGACGGCGAGGACGCAAAAACGTGTCAGAAGACACGTCCCCGTGACCCAAAGATCGTGGTGGAAGTAAAGAACGTGGGGAAGGTTGCGGGAAAGGAGATCGTGCAGGCGTATTGCGAGGCTCCGCAGGGGAAGCTGGGGAAGCCGGCGAGAGGGCTGTGCGGCTTTGCGAAGACGAAGCTTTTGGCGCCCGGGGAGAGCGAGCAGGTTAGCATTGAGATCGACCTTGAGAGCATGGCATCCTTTGACGATACGGGAGTGACGGGGCATCCCCATGCCTTTGTCTTGGAGGCCGGGGAATACCGGTTCCACGTCGGAAAGAACGTTAGGGAGACCATGGCACCGGTTGTTGCCAATTTGGATCAGACGATCGTAGTCTTAGAGGCGCAGTATGCGCTTGCGCCCGTGCTTCCCTTTGAGAGAATGGTGAATAAAAATGGCGTGCCTGCATTTGAAGCCGCTCCCGTTGCAAAAACGTGGGAGAGCAAGGGCGAAAACGGTATTCCGGCAGGCATCTATCGCGAGATGGAGGCGGAGAGGCGTCTTGCCGGCATGCCTAAGGAGATCGCATATACGGGCGATCTGGGAATAAAGCTTGCGGACGTGGCGCTTGGAAAGAAGACCCTGGAGGAGTTTATTGCGCAGCTTTCGGATGAGGATTTGTCCTGCATCATCCGAGGCGAGGGCATGGGAAGTCCCAAGGTAACGGCAGGCACGGCAGCAGCCTTTGGAGGCGTTTCGCCGCGCCTTGCAGAGTTTGGAGTTCCTTGCGCGTGCTGCAGTGACGGTCCTTCCGGCATGCGCCTTGACTGCGGGACGAAGGCATTCAGCCTGCCTGGCGGAACGATGCTTGCATGTACTTGGAACCGCGAGCTTTTGACGGAGCTGTTTACGTTTACGGGTCTGGAGATGACGGCAAACCACGTGGAATGTCTGCTGGGACCTGGCATGAATATCCACAGGCATCCCCTGAACGGGCGTAATTTTGAGTATTTCTCAGAGGATCCGTATCTTACCGGTGAGGTAGCCGCGGCGCAGCTTAAGGGCTTGCATGACGCAGGCGTTACGGGAACCATCAAGCATTTTTGCGGAAACAATCAGGAGACGAGAAGACATTTCCTAGACAGCGTGATCTCCGAGAGAGCGCTTCGGGAGATTTACCTAAGAGGCTTTGAGATCGCCGTAAAGAAAGGCGGTGCCTATACCGTCATGACTACTTATGGCAGCGTAAATGGCCTATGGACGGCGGGAAGCTATGACCTGACGACCACGATCCTTCGAAAGGAATGGGGCTTCGAGGGCCTCGCCATGACGGACTGGTGGGCAAACGTCAACCGCCGCGGGCAGGCGCCGGACAAGCGGGATTTTGCAGCCATGGCCATGGCGCAAAATGACGTGTACATGGTTTGCTCGGACGGGGAAAAGCATGATGACAACACGCTGGAATCCCTGGGAAAGGGAGAGGTGAAGCGCGCGGAGCTGCAGAGAAACGCGGCGAACGTGCTGGGAGTCGTGCTTCGCTCCAATGCCATGAAGAGACTTCTCGGAACGGCGCAGACCGTAGAGATCACGGGCCGGGAGGAGGAAGGCGCCACAAGTCAGGAAGAGGTGCCTTGCTATCTGTTAGGCAATGATCTGACGGTGGATCTGAGCGGCGTAAAGACTGCCCGTGATGCAAGCTACAGCTTTGTGCTGGATCTTGAAAAACCGGGACTTTACCGCTTTACGCTGACGGCTAGCTCGGAGGCGGGCGAACTGGCACAGATTCCCGTGACGGTGTTCAGCATGGGAACGGCATCCGGAACCTTTACCTGGAATGGAACCGGAGGAAAACCCGTCAGCTTTTCGGGCAGCACGTACATGTTCTCACGCTATACAACGATCCGTCTGTACTTTGCACAGGGAGGACTGGATCTTACGGACGTAAGGTTTGAGAGAGTGATGGAGGAATAGGAGGAGAAGCTATGGAAGAACCGATCATGCAGGAAGAACCGATCATGCAGGAAGAACCGATCATGCAGGAAGAATTGGACCACGGCAGTGAAGTAACGCCGGAAGCATTAGACAAGGCGCGCTGGCATTTTACCATGCTTGGCCTGTGGCTGGTCTTAACTACACTCCTTTTTAACGGGATGCAGTATCTCGCAGTCTTTGCGTGGAAGCTGTTAAAACCGTTGTTAATGAAGGACGGGCAAGCGTATGGGATCTTTGCATATAAGGGCTTGGGGTATTGGCTTCAGCTCTTGCCGACCTATTTGATTGCCGTGCCCTTGATCCTGTACTTGGGGAAAAAGCTTCTTCCCGGAACGACTCCTGAAAAAAGAGCGATCAAACCCGGACATTTTGTGTCTGCGCTTGCATGCACGTTCGGCGTCGCCATTACGTGCAACGTCATCGGACTGGTCATTACGGGCATCCTCGGGAAGGCCATGGGAGGATCGGTGAAGAACGTAAGCATGGAATTGATTTCCGGCTTGGATCCGTGGACTTCCGTCTTTTTGGTTACCATCGGCGCCCCGGTCTGTGAGGAGCTGATCTTCCGGAAAATGTTGGTGACGAGAACCTTGAAATATGGAGAAGGCGTGTCAATTCTGCTTTCCGGACTGGCCTTTGGCCTGTTTCACGGAAACTTTAACCAATTCGCATATGCATTCGGCATTGGCGTGCTTTTTGCATACGTATTCGTGAAAACTGGAAACATATTGATCACCATTGGGCTCCATGCCTGCATGAATGGCTTTACGAGCGTTGTCTTGACAAACCTGATCCAAGCATTGGACTTACAAAAGCTCATGGATCTGGCATCAAAAGGCATGGTCAATCTGCAGGATACAAAGGCGTTTGCGGAATACGCCAAGTTTGTGTCGGAAAATGGAGGGCTGATCGCGGCGATCGGTCTGTGCATCTTGTTTGAGTATGGATTTGCGCTCTTTGGGATCATCTTTTTGCTTGTGAACTTGAAAAAGATCCGGGTGAATGCCGGAGAAGTGACGATTCCCAAGGGAAAACGCTTTTTCATTATCTTTTGCAACGCCGGAATGATCGCATTCCTTGGCGTATGGATTTTCCAGATTGTCGCGCAGATCATGGGTTGGATGTAAAAAGGAAAGGGACAAAATGTATCAATTTGACAGTAGGATAAGATACAGCGAGACAGACAGCGAGGGAAAGTTATCCTTCATGGCGCTGCTCAATTATTTTCAAGATTGTTCGACGTTTCAGTCGGAGGATGCCGGAGTTGGCATCAAGTATTGCCTGGACCGGAATTTGGTCTGGGTGTTAAATGCCTGGCAGATCATTCCCATCAGAATGCCAAGGCTGGGCGAGAAGGTGACGATCGGCACGCTTCCCTACGAGTTTCAGAAGTTTATGGGACAGCGTAATTTTATGATGTTTGACCAGGAAGGGAATTACCTGGCAAAGGCAAACAGTATCTGGAGCCTAATCGATATCAAGACGGAAAGGTTTGTCACGCCGGACGAGGCGATGCTGAAGGGCTATCCCGTGGAGGAAAGGATTCCCATGGAGTATGCGGGACGGAAGATCGCGGTGCCTGCGGGCGGTAGCTTGGCAGGACCCATCACGGTCATGCCGCATCATTTGGACTCCAATCATCACGTAAACAATGGACAGTACGTGGCGATGGCTCTGGAATTCCTGCCGGAAGGCGCGGAAATACGTCAAATGCGCGCGGAGTATAAGAAACAGGCATTTTTGGGCGACGTGCTGCATCCCTACGTCGCCGTGGAGGAAGGACGCCTGGTCGTTTCCCTGCAGGATGAGGGCGGAAGGGCTTATGCCGCCGTGGAATTTAGCATTGGATGAAAAGATAATGGAGGAGATTTAAGATGAGCATGCGTTTGGGAGAGATCCAAAGGCTGGAGATCGTGAAGAAGGTGGAATTTGGCGTGTATCTGGCCGAGCCGGGAAAGACGGAGGACAGAGTACTTTTGCCGGCGAAGCAGGTGCCGGCTGGTGCAGCCGTGGGGGATTTGATGGAAGTCTTCCTGTACAAGGATTCCAAGGACCGCCTGATCGCGACGACAAAGCGTCCCAAGCTGATCATGGGTGAAACGGCACTTCTTACCGTTGCACAGTTAGGAAAGATCGGTGCTTTTTTGGACTGGGGGCTGGAAAAGGACCTGTTATTGCCGTTTAAGCAGCAGCGCGGCAGGGTGCGCGAGGGCGATCAGGTGCTGGTTTCCCTTTACGTTGACAAGAGTGAACGCCTCTGCGCCACGATGAACGTATATGAGCATCTCCTGTCGGACAGCCCGTATCAGAAAGAGGATAAAGTAACCGGCAGAGTGTATGAGATCAGTGATAATTTCGGCGCATTTGTAGCCGTGGACGACAAGTATTCTGCCTTGATCCCGAAGCGTGAACTGTACGGCGAGGTGGAGCCCGGTCAGATCATAACGGCGAGGGTGACCAGGGTGCAGGAGGACGGAAGGCTTTGCCTGAGCGTGAGGGAAAAGGCATACCTTCAGATCGAAAAGGATGCGGAGAAGATCCTGCAGCTTTTGGACGGTTATGAGGGCTCACTTCCCTTTACGGACAAGTCTGCCCCGGAGGTCATCACCCATGAGACCGGCATGAGCAAAAACGAGTTTAAGCGTGCCGTCGGGCATCTCCTGAAGGAGAAAAAAATACAGATTGGAGAAAAATCCATTCGGAGACTGTAATCATGGTTTGGATGAGCATTTTACTGGTTTTGTTGTGGTCGCCCCTTTTGTATCTTTGGATGTTGGGGCCAAATAAGCCGAGACGAAAGGGCATGCGCCCCTATGAAAAGGTTTTGATCGCCCACCGCGGGCTTCATGACGCGTCGAAGGGGATTCCGGAGAATTCCCTGACGGCCTTCCGGAAAGCCGTGGAGGCAGGCTACGGAATGGAAATGGACCTTCAGCTGACCAAGGACGGAAAGCTAGTGGTCTTTCATGACCAGTCTTTGCAGCGCATGTGCGGCGTAAAGAAGAATCTGACGGATCTTACGTATGCGGAGCTGATGCAGCTTCGTCTCCTGGGGACGGAGGAAAAGATCCCCCTGTTTGACGACGTGCTTAAGATCGCGGACGGCAAGGTTCCCATGATCATCGAGATGAAGTCGGAGGGCCGGTGCTTCCGGGCGACGAAGATGGCGTGCAAACGGCTGGAGAGCTATCACGGCCTTTACTGTATGGAATCCTTTCACCCGCTCCTGATGTGGTGGGTCCGGAGGCATTATCCGCAGATCCTTCGCGGGCAGCTCTCCATGAATTATTTTGTGGAGGAGCCGGACAAGCCATTTTATCAAAAACTGGTCATGACGAGCATGATTTTTAACGTTTTTTCCAGGCCGGATTTTATCGCTTACAAGCATTCCCAGAGAGAGCAGTTTTCTTATCGGCTTCTGAGAAGACTCTATCCAGTGGAGAACGCAGCCTGGACAATCAAGAGCCAGAAAGAACTTGAACAAGCCAGATCCGTTTTCCAGGTGATGATCTTTGACAGCTTTACACCAAATGGGTGATCAATAGTTTCCATGGTTTTTTGTGCATTATGACGTGCACTGAAAGAAAAATTGCACAAAAAGCTATTGCTTTTTTTGGCTGTTTTTGGTATAAATGTTTTATACGGTTTATTTTGGGACGCAAAGGAGCGTGTACATATGATTTCGAATCAGATACTTCAGAATACGATCGACGGGTTAAAAGGGATAGCCAGAATCGAGCTGTGCGTCATGGACGTGGATGGCAAAGAGGTTGCCAGCACCATCGACATGGGGAACTGCGCGAAGGCCGTGGTTGAGTTTGCAAGCTCGCCTGCGGATTCCCAGGAAATCCAAGGTTATCAGTATTTTAAAATTTTTGACGAGCAGCAATTGGAATACGTGTTGATCGTGGCCGGCAGCGGCGAGGACGTGTACGTGATCGGTAAAATGGTGGCGTTCCAGATCCAGAACCTGCTGGTGGCCTACAAGGAAAGATTCGATAAGGATAATTTTATCAAGAACCTCCTGTTGGATAACCTGCTGCTGGTGGACATCTACAGCCGTTCCAAAAAGCTGCACATCCAGACGGACGTGGCCAGAGTCGTCATGATCGTTGAGACGGGCAACCGTAAGGACAATAATGCCCTTGAGCTGACAAGGAATCATTTTGGTTCGAACAGCAGGGACTTTATTACGGCCGTGGATGAAAATAACGTGATCGTGGTAAAGGACCTGACGGACGTAAACGCCGCGAAGGAGATCGATAAGTCTGCGAAATCTCTTTGTGCATTCCTGCAGAAGGAGGGATTGAAGGTTCGCGTCGCATACGGTACGGTGATCCAGGAGATCAAGGAGGTCAGCCGTTCCTACAAGGAAGCAAAGATGGCACTGGACGTGGGAAAGATTTTCTTCGACGACAGGGACATTGTCGCATACAGCGAACTTGGCATCGGACGCTTGATTTATCAACTGCCCATTCCGCTCTGCAAAATGTTCATCCGTGAGATCTTTGGCGGCAAGAGCCCGGATGAGTTTGACGAGGAGACGCTGTCCACGATCTACAAGTTTTTCGAAAACAGCCTGAACGTGTCTGAGACGTCACGTCAGCTTTTTATCCACAGAAATACGCTGGTTTATCGCCTGGATAAGCTTCAGAAGACGACAAATCTGGATCTTCGCGTCTTTGAGGACGCCATTACGTTTAAGATCGCGCTGATGGTAGTAAAATACATGAAGTACATGGAAAGCATGGAATATTGATCCCAAAATGGAACTAACCGGGCCCCCATTTCGTCTAATTAGATGGGAGCCCGTGAGTTTGTGATTACGGAACGTTTGAGAAACAAAAAATATCGAAAGAATACGGGAAGTTATGAGTAAAAAAGAAGAACAAGAAAGAGAAAGACAGGAATTTATTGAAGAGAAGGGCATCATTTATCTGGAAAACGTCAGCAAGACTTATTCCGCCGGCGTGGCTGCGGTAAGTGACGTAAACTTAAGCATCAAAAGAGGGGAATTTGTGTTTATTGTCGGTGAGAACGGCGCAGGTAAGTCCACGTTGTTCAAGCTGTTGCTCCGGGAACTGAAGGCTTCCGAGGGAAGTGTCTACGTGATGGGGCAGGATGCCGGGAAACTCCGGCATTATCAGATCCCGAAATACCGCCGTCAGATCGGCGTGGTATTCCAGGATTTCCGTTTGCTGACGGACCGGAACGTGTACGAGAACGTGGCATTTGCCCAGAGAATCCTTGAGGTTCCTACGGAAGAGATCAGAAAGAACGTGCCCACCATTCTTGCAACGGTGGGACTTGCAGGAAAATATAAGGCGAAAATCCGGGAATTGTCCGGAGGAGAACAGCAGAGAGTCGCGCTGGCGAGAGCTCTGATCAATCAGCCTGCCATCTTATTGGCTGACGAGCCGACGGGTAACCTTGACCCGCAGAATGCATGGGGCATTATGGAGCTTTTGGAGGAGATCAATGCCCAGGGAACGACCGTGATCATGATCACGCACAACAGAGAGATCGTTAACAGCATGCGTAAGCGCGTGATCGCGCTGAAAAAAGGCGTGATCGTAAGTGATCAAGAGGATGGTGAATATGTTGAGGAAGATTAATTCATTGGTATACGTATTTCGTCAGGGCATAGCGAATATTATGCGTAATAAGCTGTTTTCCCTGGCGTCCGTGGCTACGATCACGGCTTGTCTGTTTTTGTTTGGAGCATTTTATTCCATCGTTACGAATTTCCGTCACATGGTTATGCAGGCGGAGGAAGGCGTGTCCGTGACCGTGTTCTTCCACTCGGAATATGACCTTTGTTACTATGCGGAAGGCCTGAGCCACTGGGAGGATTACACCCATCCGGAAGGACAGATTCCTTCTGACGTCCGCTTGAAGGAGATCGGGACGGAGATCGCTGCGAGACCTGAAGTTTCCGAGGTGAAGTTTACCAGTGACGAGGAAGCATGGGCCAAGTTTGGACCGGAATACTTTGGACCGGATTATGCCATTGGCTACGAAGACAATCCGCTTCGCGGAGAAAACAGCTACGAGGTGTTCTTAAGTGACGTCAGTCTTCAGAATGACCTTGTCACTTGGCTAAATAGTCTTCCCGAGGTCCGGAAGGTAAATGCAGACGAGGCCACCGCAACGACTCTTACCGGCACAAACCTGATCATTGCCTATGTTTCTGCCGGCGTGATCGCGCTTTTGTTTGCAGTCAGCATTTTCCTGATCAGTAACACGGTTGCAACAGGCATCGCCATCCGCGCCCAGGAGATCAGCATCATGAAGTACATCGGCGCAACGGATTTCCTCGTGCGTTCCCCCTTCGTGATCGAGGGCATGATCATGGGACTGTTTGGAGCCGGAATTCCTTTGATCGTATTGTATCACATGTATCAGTATGCAGCGGATTACCTGGTACAAAGGTTCCCCATGCTCATGTCGCGTTTGGGCTTGTTGCCCGCTGAAGCGATCTTTAACTTCCTGACGCCGGTATGTCTTGCGCTTGGCGTGGGAATTGGTTTCCTGGGGAGCATGTTCTCCGTGAGAAAGCATCTTAGAGTTTAGACACCGTAAATTACAAGCACCGTAAGAGTGGTAACGTATGAGAAAAAAGAGAATAACGACGCGGGTTCTTTTGCTTAGCCTGACGTTATTGTTCTTGGCAACCTGGCACGGCGACGTGATGATGGGAAGTGCCGCGAAGAGCGGGGACGCTTCCATTCTGGAGAGCATCCGGGAAAAGCAGGAACAGATTTCTAAGGCAGAGAAAGAAAAGAATGGCCTTAAGAAGAATTTAAGCGACGTACAAGGGATTAAAAAGAGCCTGGAATCCAAGAAGAAGGACTTGAACAATTACATTGCGGAGTTGGATGATCAGATTGCGCAGATCGAGCAGCGCATGAATGACCTGAAGGAGCAGATTACCACAAAGGAAGCCGAGATCGCGGAAACGCAGGTACAGGTGGAAGAAGCCCTTGCCCGTGAAAAGGGGCAGATGGACAGCATGATCGTTCGCGCCCAGCAGATGTATGAAAAGAAAAGCAATCTGATGTCTGACCTGCTGTTAAGCGCTTCCGGCATCGGCGATTTCCTCAACAGGGCAGAGTTCATGGAAAAGCTGGTCAATTATGATAAGGAGCAGTGGACAAATTTCCAGAATTACCGTAAGTACGTGGAACTTTGCGAAAGACAGCTGGAGCTGGAAAAAGAGATCCTGGACCAGACGAAGGAAAACGTTCAGTTGGAACAGAACACGCTCGAGATCTTCATGGAACAAAAAAAGCGTGACATCGAGGCTTATCAGTCTGACATAGAGAATAAGGAAAAGGCCATCGAAGAGTACGAGGCCATGATCAAGCAACAGGACGAGGAGATCAAGGCGTTGGAGCTGGCCATTGAGGCGGACAGAAAGCGTCTTTCCGTCATGAGAACCTATGACGGAGGAACGTTCCAGTTCCCGCTGGCATCCTATACAAGGGTTAGTGATCCCTACGGATGGCGAATCCACCCGATCCTGAAGGTAAAGCAGTTCCACAACGGAGTGGATCTTGCGGCACCAAAGGGAACGGCGATCTATGCCGCGTACAATGGCGTGGTGGTTGCAGCGGCGTACAGCCCCACCATGGGTAACTACGTGATGATCGATCACGGTGACAATCTATACACGATCTACATGCACGCATCAACTCTGAAGGTTCAGACAAATGCGGTGGTCAGCAAGGGTGACACCATTGCGCTTGTTGGTTCCACTGGACGATCCACGGGAAATCATTTACATTTTAGCGTGAGAAAAGACGGAGAGTACGTATCGCCCATGGATTACATAACGTTACCGTAAAGCCCGTTATGCCGGACAAAGGATTGACGTAAAGAGTAAAGGAGACGGCAGAAAATGGATCAGAACAATGAATATCGGGACATTGATTCTTATCAGGCGATAAATCAAGGGAAAACGAAGAAGAAAAAAGACAGCGGAGCCTTTATCGGCGGCATTGTCGTCGGCATGATCGGAACGCTGGTGATCGCATGCGTGATCATTCTTGTATACTGGCAGGCCGGAAACGTGTCAGCAAAAAAAGCCGATGAGGAAGTGGAGGAAACTACGACCACTTCCACGAAGAAGACTACCAAAAAAACTTTGAAGGTTAGTGAGGACGACTTCGTTACGGAAGCAATGGTCACCAAGATTAACGGTCTTGTGGAGGCCATTCGTGAAAAGTATTTTTTGGATGAAGTGACGGATGAACAGCTGGAAAACGGAATCTACAGGGGACTTATGAATTCCCTGGGGGATCCGTATACGGAATACTATACGGCTGAGGAATACAATGATCTGATGCAGGGCGCGGAAGGAATCTACTACGGCATTGGCGCGTACGTGAGCATTGACGAGGAGACGCAGCTGCCAAAGCTGGGCACCATCTTTAAGCAGAGCCCTGCGGAAAAGGCTGGATTAAAGACGGATGACCTGATTTACAAGGTTGACGGCGAACTGACTTACGGAAAAACGCTTACGGAGGTGGTTTCCTGCATTAAGGGCGAGGAGAACACGAACGTGGTGCTCACTATCATCCGGAACGGAGAGCAGAAGGACGTAACCGCCACGAGAGGAAAGGTGGAGACGCCCACCGTAGAGTATAAGATGCTGGATGACAAGATGGGCTATCTGCAACTCACGGAGTTTGACGACGTGTCGACCAAGCAGTTCCTGGACGGCATGGATGAATTGTATGCACAGGGAATGCAAGGCATGATCTTGGATCTTAGGGCGAATCCCGGCGGAAATCTTTCCACCGTGGTGCAGATCGCTCAGAACCTGCTGCCGAAGGGAACCATCGTTTACACGGAAGACAAGGAAGGCAATAAGCAATATTATAAGAGCAAGGGAAATAATGAGATCCAGATTCCGTTAGTGGTACTGATCGACGGAAATTCCGCAAGTGCTTCCGAGATTCTTGCGGGTGCCATCCAGGACTACAAGAAGGGTACGCTTGTCGGTACCAAGAGCTATGGAAAGGGTATCGTTCAGACCATTTATCCCGCCAGGGACGGATCTGCCATCAAGATCACCACGAGCGGATACTTTACGCCGAACGGAAGAAACATTCACAAGGTCGGCATTGAGCCTGACGTGCTTTGCGAATTCGACAGTGAAATGTATTATGACGAGGAGAATCCGGTCGACAATCAGCTCGAGAAGGCCAAGGAAGTACTGGCTGATTTGATGAAGCAGGCGAAATAAGAGAGAATATGAAATTGGATTGACGTGAGGGAAAGTACAGAACAAACATTCGATTTGCTCTGTACTTTCTTTGTCGTTTCTGTTATACTGGGAATAGGGCGACAAAACGGGAAGGTGTATTTATGGATCATTTTGCTTTGCATTCGGAATATCAGCCGACGGGCGATCAGCCCCAGGCGATCAAGGAATTAGTGGACGGGTTCCGCGCGGGAAATCAGTTTGAGACCCTGCTTGGCGTTACCGGTTCGGGAAAGACGTTTACCATGGCGAACGTGATCGCGGCATTGAATAAGCCGACGCTCGTCATCGCACACAATAAAACGCTTGCTGCACAGCTCTACGGGGAGTTCAAGGAATTCTTTCCTGAGAACGCCGTGGAGTATTTTGTGTCTTACTATGATTATTATCAGCCTGAGGCCTACGTGCCGCAGTCAGACACATACATTGCAAAGGATTCTTCCATCAATGACGAGATCGATAAGCTGCGTCTCTCCGCGACGGCATCCCTGACGGAACGGCGCGACGTGGTGGTGGTGGCCAGCGTGTCCTGCATATACGGACTGGGCAGTCCGGATGAGTATCAGGACATGGTGGTGAGCCTTCGCCCTGGCATGATGAAGGACCGTGACCAGGTGCTCAGGGATCTTGTGGGCATGCAGTACGTCCGGAATGATCTGGATCTGGAGCGCGGAACTTTCCGCGTAAGGGGTGACGTTCTTGAGATCTATCCCGCAGAGGGCGGAGATTATTTTATCCGGGTGGAATTCTTTGGCGACGAGATCGACCGCATTGCACAGGTGGAACCGCTCTCGGGAAAGGTCCACGCAACGCTGCAGCACGTGGCGATCTTCCCCGCTTCCCATTACGTCGTGGCACCGGAAAAGATCAAGGTTGCCTGCGACAACATCGAGAAGGAATTGGAAGAGCGCGTAAAGTTCTTTAAGTCGGAGGACAAGCTGATCGAGGCACAGCGCATCTCCGAACGGACGAATTTCGACGTGGAAATGCTTAGGGAGACGGGCTTTTGTTCCGGCATAGAGAACTATTCGAGGCATCTCGTGGGCTCAAAGCCCGGGGATCCGCCCATGACGCTGATGGACTTCTTCCCAGATGATTTTCTGATCATCATCGACGAGTCCCACATGACGATCCCGCAGATCGGCGCCATGTTCCACGGCGACCGATCCAGAAAGACGACGCTGGTGGACTATGGGTTCCGCCTGCCCTCGGCACTTGACAACAGGCCCCTGAATTTCGAGGAGTTCGAGGCACATATCGATCAGATGTTGTTTGTTTCCGCAACGCCCGCGAAATATGAGGAGGAGCATGAGCTCCTTCGCACGGAGCAGATCATCCGTCCCACGGGGCTCTTGGATCCCGAGGTGAGCGTGCGGCCCGTGGAAGGGCAGATCGATGATCTCGTGGGCGAGATCAACAAAGAGGTTGCAAAGCATAACAAGGTTCTTGTGACGACGCTGACGAAGCACATGGCGGAGGACCTCACGGATTACCTGAAAGAGGTTGGGATCCGCGTGAAGTACCTTCACTCGGACATTGACACGCTGGAACGTGCCCAGATCATCAGGGACATGCGACTGGACGTGTTCGACGTGCTGGTCGGCATCAACCTGCTCAGGGAGGGACTTGACATACCTGAGATTTCCCTCGTTGCGATCCTGGATGCGGACAAGGAAGGCTTCCTCCGAAGCGGAACGTCCCTGATCCAGACGATCGGGCGCGCGGCTCGTAACGCGGAGGGCCACGTCGTCATGTACGCGGACGTGATCACGGATTCCATGCGGACGGCCATCGACGAGACGAACAGGCGTCGCGCCATCCAGCAAAAATATAACGACGAGAACGGCATCACGCCACAGACGATAAAGAAGGCCGTGCGTGACCTCATCAGCATCTCCAAGGCGGTGGCTAAGGAAGAGATGCGCTTTGAAAAGGATCCGGAGTCGATGAGCAAGAAGGAACTGGAAAAGCTGATCGGTGAAGTACAAAAGAGGATGCAGCGGGCGGCAGCAGATCTTGATTTCGAGAGTGCGGCTGAGCTTCGTGACCAGATGATCGAGTTGAAGAAGCATCTTCGGGAGGTATAGCGTGAAAAAACAGATTCAGGAATACGTTAAGATGATCAAGCTCATCCTGACGGAGGATAAGCCAGGTACAAACTGGGCGGAGGTCGCTGCCCGGCATTTGGTGAAGATCCAGTTTTACCAGCATGAGAGGCTGATCCACTTGATCGTGACGGCGCTCTTTGCGGTGATGGAGGTCATTTGCGTGGCAACGCTTCTGGCGACGGCAAATCTGTGGTCGCTGGCTCTTATGGTCATGATCCTGGTGCTTTTGGTGCCGTATATCGGGCACTACTATTTCTTGGAGAATTCCGTGCAGGAATTGTATTTGATCTATGACGTGATCCTTTCGAGGATTCCCGGCGGGGATGCAAATAAGCCTTCGGAAGAAGGACCCCAGGGCGGGGAGAAATAGGTTTTCCGGAGGAGTGAGCGCATGGATGAGCGGGAGATCGATGATCTGGTAAAAATGATCGACGGAAAGATGGATGGCGGCGTGAGCAGGCTGTCCGTGGGCTTTCTGGCGAATCAGAAAAAGGATTTTGTGGCGGAAAAACGCACGTATGGAAAGAGAGATGCCTGGGATCCGTGGGTCTGGGGCGAAGGATACGGAAGCAGGGATCAGGACGAGAGCTTTTGACGAAAGTCCGTTTGCTGCGTATTGGAAATAGTGATTTTAGTGAATAAACAAAGACGGAAAGTTGGAGAAATGATGGCAGGCGAGAAAAATGCGCTCCCGAAGTTTGACGCGCGGGATTACATTAAGATCCGCGGCGCGCGGGAGCATAACTTAAAAAACATTGACGTAAACATCCCTAGAAACAAATTGGTTGTTCTGACAGGGATGTCAGGTTCTGGAAAATCTTCCTTGGCATTTGATACGATCTACGCAGAAGGGCAGAGACGCTACATGGAGTCTTTATCTTCTTACGCGAGACAATTCCTGGGGCAGATGGAGAAACCTGACGTGGAGAGGATTGACGGGCTTTCCCCCGCAATCTCCATTGATCAGAAATCGACGAACCGGAATCCCCGTTCCACGGTGGGAACCGTGACGGAGATCTATGATTATTTCAGACTTTTGTATGCCAGGATAGGCACGCCGCACTGTCCAAACTGCGGAAGGGTGATCGCAAGGCAGACGGTGGATCAGATGGTGGATCAGATCACGGCCCTCCCGGAGGGGACGAGGCTGCAGCTCCTTGCGCCCGTGGTGCGCGGCAGAAAGGGCCAGCACGAGAAGGTTTTGGAGCGGGCGAGCCGCAGCGGCTACGTTCGCGTTCGCGTTGACGGGAATCTGTACGAGCTGACGGAAGAGATAAAGCTGGATAAGAATATAAAGCATAACATAGAGATTGTTGTGGACAGACTTGTGGTCAAGCCCGGAATGGAAAGGCGACTTGCAGATTCCATCGAGAGTGCGCTGAATCTGGCGGACGGGCTTTTGGAGGTTGACGTGATTGACGGTGAGACCATGAGCTTTAGTCAGAATTTTGCCTGTCCGGACTGTGGCGTGAGCATCGGCGAGATCGAGCCCCGGAGCTTTTCCTTTAACAATCCGTTCGGCGCGTGCCCGGCCTGTTTTGGTCTGGGATATAAGATGGAATTTGACGAGGAACTTCTCATTCCGGACACGTCCCTGTCCATCCGCGAGGGAGCCATTGCCGCCCTTGGCTGGCAGTCCTGCGCTGACAAGGGAAGCTTTACGAACGCGCTTTTACAAGCGCTTTGCAAGGAATATAAGTTTGATCTGGATACGCCCTTTGAGAAATACCCGCAGAAGATCAAGGACGTGCTGATTCACGGTACAAACGGGAAAAGCGTGGACGTATACTATGAGGGCCAAAGAGGCAGGGGAATTTATCCCACGGCCTTTGAGGGGTTGATCAAAAACATGGAGAGAAGGTACAAGGAAACCTTCTCGGAAGCCATGAAGCAGGAATATGAGACCTTCATGCGCATCACCCCGTGTAAGGAATGTAACGGCATGAGGCTGAAGAAGGAATCTCTCGCCGTGACGGTGTGTGATAAGAATATTTACGAAGTGACAAATCTGTCAGTTATTAACCTGCAGAAATTTTTGCAGGAGATGCAGCTTTCCCCGCAACAGGAATTCATCGGAAAGCGCGTGCTGAAGGAAATCCGGGCGCGGGTTGGCTTTTTGGTAGACGTGGGTCTGGAATACCTGTCCTTATCCCGCGCGACGGCCAGCCTTTCCGGCGGCGAGGCGCAAAGAATCCGTCTTGCCACCCAGATCGGTTCCGGACTGATGGGCGTTTGTTATATTTTGGATGAGCCCAGCATAGGCTTGCATCAGCGGGATAACGACAAGCTCTTAAACACGCTGAAAAACCTTCGTGATCTGGGCAACACGCTGATCGTTGTGGAGCATGACGAGGACACCATGCTGGCCGCGGATCACATAGTGGACATCGGACCTGGCGCCGGCTCTCACGGAGGAGAGGTGGTCGCACAGGGCACGGCGGAAGAGATCATGAAGGTGCCAGAGTCCATTACGGGACAGTATTTGTCAGGAAAGAAGATGATCCCCGTGCCCGAAAGCCGCAGAAAGCCTGCGGCCTGGATCACGGTGAAGGGCGCGCAGGAGCATAATCTGAAGAATATTGACGTTAGGATTCCTCTGGGCGTAATGACTTGCGTGACAGGAGTGTCAGGTTCCGGAAAGAGCTCTCTTGTCAACGAGATTCTTTATAAACGTTTGGCAAAGGAATTAAACCGCGCGCGCATCATTCCCGGAAAACATGCTGACATAGAAGGGATGAAGCAGCTTGACAAGGTCATCGCCATCGATCAGTCTCCCATCGGACGCACGCCGAGATCCAATCCGGCGACGTACACGGGCGTCTTTGATCAGATCCGCGATCTCTTTGCCTCTACCGCGGACGCGAAGGCGAAGGGTTATGCGAAGGGGCGTTTTTCCTTTAACGTAAAGGGTGGACGCTGCGAAGCCTGCAGCGGCGACGGCATCATCAAGATCGAGATGCATTTTCTGCCGGACGTTTACGTTCCCTGTGAGGTCTGCGGCGGAAAGCGCTACAATCGCGAGACGCTGGACGTGAAATACAAGGGGAAGAGCATTTTTGACGTGCTTGACATGACCGTGGAGGAAGCGCTCTCGTTCTTTGAAAACATGCCATCCATCCGGAATAAGATCCAGACCCTATTTGACGTGGGTCTTGGCTACGTAAAGCTTGGCCAGCCTTCCACGGAGCTTTCCGGCGGCGAGGCGCAGCGCATCAAACTTGCGACGGAGCTCTCAAGAAGGAGCACGGGCAAGACGATCTATATTTTGGATGAGCCCACCACGGGCCTGCATTTTGCGGACGTCCACAAGCTTGTGGAGATTTTGCATCGTCTCGCGGACGGCGGAAATACCGTGGTCGTGATCGAACACAATCTCGACGTGATCAAGACGGCCGATTATATCATTGACATGGGACCCGAGGGCGGAGACCGCGGAGGTACCGTCATCGCGGAAGGAACCCCGGAGGAGATCGCAAAGAACAGGAAATCCTATACGGGCGAATACGTGAAACGCATGTTGGAGAAGGCTAAACGATAAGGGCAGAGGAGACGCATGAAGCATAAAAGACTAAACAGGGACCAGTGGGGATTTCAGTACTATCCGTACTATCAGATGAGGATTGACGACGATTGCTTTCACGGGCGCGCCACCCTGATCCGGATGACGGACGGGGAAAAGAATTATTGGCATGCGCCCCTTGCGGGAAAGGTACAGGTGACGGGGGAAGGCATGTGTTGGATGAGTCTGATCCCGGATGGCAGGGAGCACGTCATTACCGTGAAATACTTTCCCATCGGCATGCACGACGAGGAGCGCAGAAATTATCCGAAGCCCGGCGACGTGCGCTATCAGCCTTCCATTTGGTACGTCGACGTCTGTGAAGGGATCGAAGAGGATGAATATGGCGTCTGGGTTTACGTTGATAAATACCTGGACCTGGTCTTTACCCCCGAGGGCGACGTTCACGTGGATGACAGGGATGAATTGGACGCAGCCCATGACAAGGGAGAGATCACTGACGCGCAATATGAAGCGGCGATCCGCGAGTGCAAGGACATAAAGAAAGAGCTCTGCGATGACATTTCCAAGACGGATGCATGGTGCGCAAGGATCCGCGACCTGGTTGAAAAGAAGATCGCGGCGGGTCATCCCGTTACAAAGTGCAGGGAAGTTTTGGAAATGGAACGGAAGAATGGAATACTGTAGGAAAGTACGGAGAAACTTATGATACAAAGCGAGAAGCTGGCGCAGTTCTATTTTACGCAATACCGGGACTGCGTCAAGGAGATGAAAAAGAAGAATAATGACGGGAAAAAGAACTTTGTGGAGCGCATGAACAGGCTGCATAAGGAGATGAAGGACTGTAAGAATCCCAAGATCAGCCAGGCGCATCTCGACGAGTATCACCGCATGGTGCGCAGCATGGCGTATTATACCTTTAAGGAGGACAATCAGTTCGCCATCATGAAGCTTCGCGACATGATGATCCCTGAACTGGTACGCCTGGACCTGCTCGGGATGAAACCGGAGGAGCAGGAGCTTATCACGGCGAAGTTCCTGGAATATATCCGCGAAGAGCATCCCTATGAGATCTGCCAGAAGTCCCTTAGAAACCTGGCGAAGAATAATGCGGAGAGCGGCATACGAAGCCAGATCATCGGCATGGTGCCGACCAGGCCTGAGACGGAGTTCCCGAAGGCATTGGAGATGCAACGCCATTTCATCTTGCACGTGGGTCCCACGAACTGCGGCAAGACCTATCACGCGCTGGAGAGCCTGAAGCGGGCGATGAACGGCGTGTATCTGGGACCACTTAGACTTTTGGCATTGGAAGTCTATGAGAAGATGAATGATGCCGGCATCCCTTGCACCATGCTGACCGGAGAGGAGAGAATCTATCAGGAGAATTCCTTCATCACCGCGTCTACGATAGAGATGCTGGACATTGAGCAGGAATATGACGTGGCCGTGATCGACGAGGCACAGATGATCACGGATCCGGACAGGGGTCATTCCTGGACGAGGGCGATCCTGGGCGTGCAGGCAAAGGAGATTCACGTCTGCATGAGTCCGGCGGCGGAGAAGGTGGTAAAGCACCTGATCTCACTCTGCGGCGATACGGAAGAAACCAATCACTATGAGAGAAAAACGAAGCTTCTTTGCGAGGACGTGCCGGCGGTTTTCCCGGATGACGTGCAGGAAGGGGATGCGGTCATTGCGTTTTCGAAGCGCGCCGTCCTGGACATTGCGGGGCGCCTTGAGAGCGACGGCATCAAGGCCAGTGTAATCTATGGCAGCCTTCCGCCGGAGATCAGAAGACGTCAGATCCATCTGTTCACGACGCATCAGACGAAGGTGGTGGTCTCGACGGACGCCATCGGCATGGGCTTAAACCTTCCCGTACGAAGGATCGTCTTTGCGCAGACGACAAAGTTTGACGGAAAGGAGACGGGACCCCTGACGGTGGAGACGATCCATCAGATCGCGGGCCGCGCAGGCCGTTTTGGCATCTATGATACGGGTTACGTCAACGCCGTTGGCGAGGATAACCTGAATTTCATCAAGGAGAATTTCCCGAAGAAGGAAAAGGAGGTGGAGACGGTCAGCCTTGGCTTCCCGCAGGTGCTTCTCGACATGGATGAGCCGCTGGATGCCATCCTGAAGATCTGGAAGTCCGTTGAAACCCAGCCTCCCTTTGAGAAGATCAGCATAGAAGAAGTATTATTCCTGTATGAACGGGCCTACAAGGACCGCAAGGAGATCGACGGATTTGAGGACAAGCACCTGCTCTATCGCATGCTGACCTGCTCCATTGACGTAAAAAACCGGGACATCGTTGAGCTGTGGCTCTATTACTGTAAGACCTACACGGCGGACGTGAGCCTGCATTTTCCTGCACTCATCATGTGCACGGACATTGGACTGCATAAGTACGAGACCTTTTATAAGCTCTTGGATCTCTATTATCAGTTCTCCATCCGCATGGGCAAGGTGATCGAGCAGGACCGTTTGGACAAGGAACGCGAAAAGACGGAGGAGACCATCATGCGCCTCCTTGCGAAGGACAAGAACGTCTTTATCCGCAAGTGTCAGTACTGCGGCGCACCCATACCGCTGTCCAGTTCTTCAAGAATGTGTGACGTCTGCTATGCGGAAATGAAGGCACACAGAATTGTGGGGGAATCAAGCTTTGGAAAAATGAAAAGAAACGAGTTGCGCGGCGATTCGGGCAAGAAAAAAGAATCCCGCGGAGGCGGGCAACACCGCCGATATCACCGTCGTCACGGAGATTCCTAAGTTGTTCCAAAATGGACGAGGATCAGGGCGATTTCTAAAAAATTTTAAAATTTTTTTTAGTTCCTCTATGAAAATGACGGGAATTCGGTTATAATGTATTGCGCGTGACTCATTAATTTGATTTTTTGGAATTTGAATGGAAAGAGGAGTTAAAAATGCAAGGTACGGATATCGGCATTGACCTTGGAACGGCAAGCATACTTGTTTACATAAGAGGGAAGGGCGTGGTGTTAAAGGAGCCCTCCGTGGTTGCGCTCGACCGCGACACAAATAAGATTAAGGCGATCGGTGAGGATGCCAGACTGATGTTGGGACGCACTCCCGGCAACATCGTGGCCATCAGACCCTTACGTCAGGGCGTTATCTCCGATTACACCGTGACGGAGCAGATGATGAAATATTTCATCCAGAAGGCCCTCGGCAAGAAGGTATTCCGTCGTCCTCACATTGCGGTTTGCGTACCCAGTGGCGTAACGGAAGTTGAGAAGAAGGCCGTGGAGGATGCAACGTATCAGACTGGCGCGAAGGAGGTTTCCATCATTGAGGAGCCCATTGCGGCAGCCATTGGCGCGGGCATCGACATTTCCAAGCCCTGTGGAAACATGATCGTGGACATCGGCGGCGGCACCAGCGACATTGCCGTGATCTCTCTTGGAGGCACTGTTGTCAGCGCGTCCATTAAGATCGCCGGAGACGATTTCGACGAGGCGATTGTCCGTTACATGAGAAAGAAACACAACCTCCTCATCGGTGAGAGAACCGCAGAGGACATGAAGATTAAGATCGGATCTTGCTACAAGCGTCCTGAGCCTGACTTTATGGACGTTCGCGGACGTAACCTTGTGACGGGTCTTCCCAAGACCGTCAGCGTGTCTTCCGAGGAGATGGAGGAAGCGCTGAAGGAAGCGACGGCGCAGATCGTGGAGACCATCCACAGCGTACTGGAGAAGACTCCCCCTGAGCTTGCGGCTGACATTGCGGACCGCGGCATTGTGCTCACCGGCGGCGGAAGCCTTCTGCGCGGTCTGGAGGAGCTGATCTCCGAGAAGACCGGCATCAACTGCATGACTGCAGAGGATCCCATGACTGCCGTTGCAATCGGTACCGGAAAGTTTGTAGAGTTTATGTCGAATTATCGTGAGCCTTAAAGGCATATGCCCGGCAATACGCATCGGATGACGCCGGGAATGGTTGCGCAAAGTCTGTTGAAGAAAAGCAATGGGCTTTGCGCGTGCTTTTTTCTATTTTCAAGATTTCTATTTTTTCTTCCGGATTCCCCGGACAGTGATTTCATCAGTAACGCAGCGTAAAGATTGAAAAGGCTAGGGGCATGCGGATGACCCGTGGCTTTGGAGGTGTGCATGGAAAGCATAAAGGGATACGTGGACCGCATTACGTACCAGAATACGGAGAATGGGTATACCGTGATCCGTCTCCTTGTTGGGGAGAAGGAATTGATTTGCGTGGGCTATTGCATGGGCATTTCCCAGGGAGAAACGATCGAAGCCTGGGGAGAATATGAGATGCACCCCACCTATGGCAAGCAGTTTCATATCTCGGAGTACGTGGTGACCATGCCCACGGACCGGCTTGGCATGGAGCGGTATCTGGGCTCCGGTGCCATTAAGGGCGTTGGAGAAAAGCTTGCCGCCAGGATCGTAAAGACGTTTGGCGATGATACGATGCGCATCATCGAGGAAGAACCGGAAAGGCTTGCGCAGATCAAGGGCATCAGCCTCCAGATGGCACAGAGAATCGCTGTGCAGATGGAAGAAAAAAAGGATATGCGGGAGGCGATGGTTTATCTCGCGGGCTTTGGGATTTCCAATCACTTGGCGGTAAAAATCTACGAAAAATACCAAACGGACGTCTACCGGATCCTGCGCGAGAATCCCTATCAGCTGGCGGATGACGTTCACGGCGTTGGCTTCCGGATCGCGGATGAGATCGCGGCCAAGGTCGGGATCCAAGCGGACTCGGACTATCGGATCCGTTGCGGCATTTTGTACGTGTTGCAGCAGGCGACCATGGAAGGTCACGTTTACCTTCCCTTTGAGGAATTGCTGCCGCGGGCGTCAGAACTCCTGGGGGTATCGGAGGAGGCAGTCCGCGTCCAGGTGGATAACGCGGTAATGGATCGCAAGCTCGTCGCCAAGGGGAGTGCCGTTTTTCCTGCCTCCTACTACTATGCGGAGCTTTCCTGCGCCAAAATGTTGCATGACTTAAACGTGTCCATGGATCAAGGGCTGAAGACGCCTTCCCAGGAGGAGGCTTTGAAGAAGCGCCTGGAAAAACTTGCGTCCCGGCAGGGAATGGAACTGGATGAGCTCCAGATGCACGCGGTAATGGAGTGCATCCGCAACGGCATTTTCATTCTGACGGGCGGTCCAGGAACGGGAAAGACCACGACCATCAACGTGATCATCCGGTATTTTGAGTCGGAAGGACTGGACATTTTCCTGGCGGCGCCCACGGGCCGCGCGGCAAAGCGCATGACGGAGACGACGGGATTTGAGGCGAGAACCATCCACCGCATGCTGGAGCTTAACAGCGCACTCTCGGAGGATGACGGGCATCGCGTCAGCTTTGAGAGAAATGAGGAGAATCCCCTGGAGGCGGACGTGGTGATCATTGATGAGACTTCCATGGTGGACGTAAGGATTTTTCAGGCTCTCCTCAAGGCGATCGTTCCCGGAACAAGGCTGATCCTGGTGGGAGACGCGTCGCAGCTTCCCAGCGTTGGACCTGGGCAGGTGCTTCGCGACCTGCTTAACAGCAAATGCTTTGCCAGCGTTGAATTACAAAAGATTTACAGGCAGGACGAGGGCAGCGACATTGTCGTGAATGCCCATCTGATCGATCAGGGCCGGGAGATCCGCATGGATAATCATTCGAAGGACTTTTTCATGCTGGAGAGAAATGATCCGGCAGTGATCTATAAACACTTGATCCAGTTGATCCGGGACAAGCTTCCCGGCTACGTGAACTGTACGCCATTTGACGTACAGGTGCTGACGCCCATGCGCAAGGGCCCGCTTGGGTGTGAAACGCTCAACGGGATCCTGCAGCAATACTTAAATCCTCCGGAACCCGCGAAGGCCGAGCACGTCTCTGGGGAGATCACCTATCGCGTCGGCGACAAGGTGATGCAGGTGAAAAACAATTATCAGCTGGAATGGGAGGTCATCGGCAAATACAACATTGTGATCGACAGGGGGACCGGCGTGTTTAACGGTGACATGGGGCGCGTTGCGGAGATTGACGAGACGTTCTCACACCTTGTCGTTGAATTTGATGAGGGGAAGCGCGTGACGTATCCCTTTGGGGAATTGGATCAGTTGGAGCTCTCGTACGCCATTACCATACATAAATCACAGGGGAGCGAGTATCCGGCAGTCCTCTTGCCGCTGCTTGGCGGCCCCAAAATGCTGTTTACCAGGAACCTGTTGTACACGGCCATCACCAGGGCAAAGAGCTGCGTGACCATTTTGGGAAAAAGCGAGACAGTCCGTGAGATGATCGCGAACGGGAGAGAAAACAAACGCTACACGGCGCTGGAGGAGCGGATCCGTGAGCTGGGCGCGCGTTAAAATACGGGAGGTTGAATACGAGGGGAGATGACTCGGGAAATAACGGAATAAAATGGGCAGAGACCGTGAAACAACTTCTTTTTCCGAGAAGATGTCCCGTTTGCGACGGCATTGTGACGCCGCAGGGGGAAAAGATCTGCTTTGGCTGTCTGAAAAAGCTTAAGCCGGTCGCAGCCCCCTGGTGCATGATCTGCGGAAAAGGTTTGGCGGCGGAGGGGACGTTCTGCGAAGACTGCAGGAAGGGCAGGATGCACGCGTACCGGCGCGCGAGGGCCCTTTACGACTATCCAAGCATTGCGCCCTCCGTCTATCGGTTTAAGTATGGCGGCAGACGGGAATACAAAGATTTTTTTGGAGAGGAAATGGCACGGTATTTGGGGGAATTTATCCGCATGACGGGGGCGGAAGGCCTGATCCCGGTTCCACTTCATCCAAAACGCATGAGAAAGCGTGGATATAATCAGGCAGCTGAGCTCGCAAAGGTTCTGGGCCGGAAACTGGGGCTTCCCGTATACGAAAATATCCTGTTCCGGGTGAAAAATACGGCTCCCTTAAAGGAACAAAATTATAAAGAAAGACAAAATAATTTGAAAAAGGCTTTTCTTGTTAGGAAAAATGATGTAAAATTAAAGACGATTATCCTTATTGACGACATCTATACAACTGGCACGACGGCGGACGAGGCAGCCATGGCCCTCATGGAGGGCGGCGTGGAAAACGTCTACGTGGTCGCGTTGGCCGGAAGCATGGAGGGATAAGGGAAAAGTGGAGGATGCCATGATTGATGAACAGAAAATTATCTTGATGACAAAACTGGCCACTTACGAAGAGAAAAAAGGAAGGAAAATGCGGAAGTACAACGAGGTCTATTGCAGCGATTACGTGCTGATCCACTTACTTGTGACCGTTTTGGCCGTAACGATTGCTTTCGGGGTTGTGTTTGGACTTTACGTATTTAATGATTTCGAGGCATTTATGCAGAGCGTGTACAAAATGGACGTCATTAGTTACGCCATGAACGTTCTGCGCGTTTATCTGTACGTGTTAGCGGGCTACGCCGCGTTTACGTTCCTGTATGCCGTGATCAAATATCATCTCGCACGTAAGAGCCTAAATGGTTATTATCAAAATCTGAAAAAACTGAATGCTTATTACAAAGAGCATGGGAACTAAGGTTTGACTGGGAGGAAGAAATGACTCTGATACTGGAATATCGTGACAAAATCAAAAAATTCTACAGAATGAATGCCATAGTGATCCTGCCGATCCTGCGGTTTTTGCTGGCCTTCACTGCGTTGAACGGCGTGAATACCATGATGGGATACTTCCCGAAGCTGGACACGCTGGCCATCGTACTGGTTGCTTCGCTGGCTTGTTCCTTTTTGCCCGCGGGCTGTCTTGTCCTCTTGTGCGTGCTTTTTAGCCTGGGACACTTGTACGCTTTGTCTTTGGAGGCGCTTCTTGTAGGCGTTTGCGTTTACCTATTGATCTTTTTATTACTTTACCGGTTTGCGCCAAGTGATTCTTACATGGTCGTTCTGACGCCGCTCTTTTTTGCAATGAAGATTCCTTACGTGATTCCCATTGCTGCAGGCCTTTTGGGAGGACCGCTCTCCGCGATCTCCGTTGCCTGCGGCGTGATCATTTATTACGTGCTGACGACAATGGTCGGATGCGCGCCTACGCTGATCACCATGGGAGAAAAGGAATATGCGGAAAAGATCCGGTTCCTTCTCGAGAAGCTGTTGAGCAACAAGGCCATGCTGGTGATCGCTGCGGCTTTTGCCCTTACGGTTGTCGTGACGTGGGTGATTCGCAGAATGGCCGTGGAGCATGCCTGGACCATCGCGATCGTGGCAGGCGCCATGGTGAATCTGGTGGTTCTTTTGGTTGGGAATTTGAAATATGACATCCATCTGTCCCTGGGCTCTGCCATTTTTGGTTCCATTTTGGCGGTTGCCTTGTCGATGGTGATCCTATTTTTCCGGTTTTGTCTGGATTACGGGCGAACGGAATGGGTACAGTTTGAGGATGATGAATATTATTATTACGTAAAGGCCGTTCCGAAGATGACCGTTGCGGCTCCGACGAAAACCGTGAAGAAGATCAATACTTCTTCTGGAAGACCCGCAGCCTCCGGAAAGACCGCGGCAGGCAGAACTGCCGCACAGGGAAAGGCAGCCGCGCAGCGCAGGACTGCCGCGCAGGGAAGACCGTCCTCTCAGGGAAATGCCCAGAGCAGGGAAAGAATCCGCGAGGCCCAGCGTGCCCGCAGATATGAGGAAGGTTACGAAGGAACGGATGGCGGCGATGAGATGGGTCAGACCAGGGCCATGCCCCAGGTGAGAAGCACCAGTCAAGGCAGAACCGCCGTCAAGTCAGGAACCGGAAGTCAGGAGCGGGGAACCAGACAGGTTACCGTACAGTCCAAGAGAACCGTGGAGAGATCTGCTGACGGAATGACCTCCGGAAGTGCTAATTTTGGCGGAAATACGAGAAGCGTCACCACGGAACGGGTACCTAGAAATGATGACGCGTCCTATCGCAAACAGAGCAGTCTTCCGGCGAAGGAAATTACCGTGGGAAGCAACCAAATGACGGAAAATACGGAAGAATCCAATGGTTATGAGGAGCTGTTTTAATTGATGCAATACATTGAAAGGCTAAAGGATTATCTGGATAAGTTTAAGACATATAGTACCAACATGGATTTTGGCGACGTCCTTGAGATCGTTTTGATTTCCGTGCTGGTGTACTATATTCTCGCATGGATGAAGACAACCCGTGCATGGGCCCTGCTGAAGGGCCTTGTTGTGATTGTCGGATTTATGCTGTTCGCAGCATTCATGGAGATGAAAACCATCCTGTGGATCGGTGAAAAGGTCTTGGGATTTGCCGTGACCGCGCTGATCATCGTGCTTCAGCCTGAGCTTCGTAAAGCATTGGAGGAATTGGGTAATAAAAATCTGCTTTCTGATTTTACCGGACGTTTGCCGTTTGACACCAGACGAAAGGCTGGAGACGGCATTATTTCCGATAAGAGCATTAATGAGATCGCAAAGGCCTGCGTGGAGATGGGAAGAGTGAGAACGGGCGCGCTGATCGTGATCGAGAGGGAAGAATCCCTGCGCGAGTACTCCAGGACGGGAATTGACATCGACGCAATGATCACCAGCCAGCTTCTCATCAACATTTTTGAGAAGAACACGCCGTTACATGACGGCGCCGTGATCATCACGGGAAACAGGGTGTCATCTGCGACCTGCTATCTTCCTCTGACGGATAATCTCACGCTTAGCAAAAATCTGGGAACCAGACACAGGGCAGCCGTAGGAATTTCTGAGGTTACGGATTCCGTTACGGTGATCGTTTCCGAGCAGACGGGAAAGATCAGCCTTGCCTTTGAGGGCACTCTGACCACTGACCTGGATCAGGAGAAGTTAAAGACGATGATCCATCAGATCGTCAAGAAGGAGCCTGAGGAACAGCAGAAGGAAAAGCAGAAAGGAAAGCTTTTGCGGAAGGGAAGGAGTAAGGCGAAGGGATGAAGGCATTTTTTGCGTGGTTGAAGAAAAAGATCCTGCATAACTGGGGCCTGAAGCTCGCTTCCGTTTTACTGGCATTTGTCATCTGGTTTATTGTAGCACAGGTCGGGGATCCAAAAGACACAAGATCGTTTAACAACATTCCCGTGAGACTTATCAACGTGGAACTCTTGTCAGAACAGAATAAGTATTATGCGGTCATCGACGGTACGGACAGCGTACGCGTCAGCGTGACGGCTCCCACGAGCGTTTTCCAGTCGCTTCGCGCTGGTGACATCGTTGCGGAGGCCGATGTCAGCAAACTGACGGACATCAACACGATCGCCATTACGTATTATGCATTAAACGCAAACTCGGATTACATTTCCTTTGAGGGTGATCACGACGTCGTAAAGCTCGAGGTGGAAGACAAGGCGGACAAGTGGATCCGCGTAAACTATGGCACCGTGGGTACCGTTGCGCAGGGTTGCGTGATCGGCAACATTTCGTCTGATCAGACCTCCATTCACGTAGTTGGCCCGAAATCTGCCGTGAATCTGATCGGCAGCGCTGACGCGGAGTTGAACGTGGAAGGCCAGGCGACAACGACCAGGGCAAACGTGGACATTCGTCTGAAGGACAAGGAAGGAAAGCAACTCTATTTGGATAACGTGGAGCTGAGCACGGACCACGTGCTGCTCACGGCGGAGATCCTGTCGACGAAGGAAGTTCCGATCTACGTTTCCTATTCCGGAGAGCCTGCGGAAGGCTTTAAGGTGGTAGGTACCGCAATGAAGGACGTGGATTCCGTGGTGGTAGCGGGGATGGTGACAAATCTGTCCAGGATTAAGTCCATTACCATTCCGAGCGACAAGGTAGACGTTACCGGGGCGAAAGATACCGTTGAAATCAGTCTGAACCTAAAGGATTTCCTGCCGGACAACGTGAGGCTGGCAGATCCAGAGGTCAATCAGATCAACGTAACGGTGACGGTCAAGGCTACCAAGGAAAGAACCATGGAGATTCCGGCGCAGAATATTGCCCTGCAGAACATACCGGCAAACTACAAGGTGAGCCTGCCGGAGGATGAAACGGAAAGATTGCCGGTTACCCTTAAGGTTTATGGACTTCTGGAGAACGTAAACGCGTTAAAGCCGGGATCCATTACGGGAACTGCAGACGTGGAAGCATGGATGAGGAGCCGCGGATCGGAAGAATTACCGTCAGGCTATTATGACGTGCCGGTAAGCTTTACGATCGGCAGTGACGTAAAGGTTTTGGAGAGCGGAACCGTCCGCGTGGAGATCACGAAGCAGGAGTAAAAATAAAATACTTGTTGGGGAAGACAAATGGTGTTATACTGATATTGGAAACTCGCGTTGGGGTTGTCTTATGTTTGGAGGTTACGGACTATGGTAAGTCAGAAGGTTGTGATAAAGAATCCTACCGGACTGCACTTGAGACCGGCTGGCATTCTTTGCAAAGAGGCCATGCAATTTAAGTCACTGATCACTTTTTCCTTCCGGGAAAGCACGGCGAATGCCAAGAGCGTTCTTAGCGTTTTGGGCGCATGCATTAAATGCGGCGATGAGATTACGTTCACTTGCGAGGGAGAAGATGAGGAGGCGGCATTAAAGGCATTGGTTGCCGTCGTTGAAAGCGGACTTGGCGAATAAAGTGAAATCAGAATAAAACATAACAAAAAGGATCTCGTGCGTTTGGCATGAGATCCTTTTTTATCGGAACGTAAAGTCATCCGTGTCGCGGATGATCAAGATCATGGTTTTTCCGGTATTCAGCTCAATTTCGTTTCCTGCGTCGTCAAAGTACTGGGTGGGTTCATAGTCCCCGGTTTTTTGCCAGGTGACGTGAATGCCCTTGCCCTTCGTGAAAAACCATCCGTCCCTTGTCGTATCGTGACACTGCATGGCGAGATATCCGTTGCCGATTTCTTCCTGCTTTACGTGTTGAACGAGAAGATTGCTGAAGGATAACTGTTCGCCGGTGGCGCCATCCACGTGCGGTCCGTCCGTGCTTCCGGACAAATACTGGGAGCGATAATAAAGCCCGTCAGTCTCATTGTAGTTGAAATAACATCTGGTCAGGGGATAAGCGCCCGTCATGTCAACGTAAGTCGCGCTCTTTGCATTCTCACCATACTGACTCAAGTCATTGGGGTGATCGGCGGCAGCAAAGACAAAGTGGTGATCCTTGATCATACCGCGATAATTAAGGCTATAGCCGTGCTTCGTGACGGAGGAAACGATCCCAGAGCCGGAAGTATAAGCGTTATGCGGGGATTCGCGATCCGTCGTGCGGTAAAAAGCAAGCGTGTCCTGCATGCCGTCCACGTTTTCCGTGGTCTCCACGTCCAGCAGGTCATAAACAAAATAAGGTCCGCCGTAGTGGACGATGATGGGGTCCCATTCAAAAGCCCAGTAGGCGAAATAACTTCGTATGCTTCGCACGTTTCCGATCTTTTCCAGGTCCTGCCAATCTTCGTAGATCGCCATCAGGCGGGTCATGCTGCCTTCCACCTTGGCTTCGTAAACGACGGAGGCTTTGGAAAGATTGTAATGGGGTTGTGCGCGGGATTCGTTGGGGATGATCACGGCGATGGGCCGGGTCTCGGCAACTTCTTCCTCAATCCATTCATTTGTCAATTTGCTTCGCACCATGCCGTCTCGCGGAGGCAGCGAAGGATCATCGACGAAGGGATCGGGTCCTTCGGGATGCCAAGGATCATTCGTGGGAATGCGTTCCCCCGATATTTGCGTCGGATCCTCGATGGCCCTGCCCCATTCGCAGCCCGTAAGCGTCAAGAGAAAGACGCTTGAAAGGACTGAAAACAGTATCTTTTTGACTTTCATGTTGGTAACCTCAATATTTTCTAAAATCGAGTACGGATTATGGCATAAGGCTGCAGAAGAGTATTGCGATCAGTATGCCCAAAATGGCACCCGCCAATACCTGGAGTGGCGTGTGGCCTACGAATTCTTTGAGCTTCTCGTCCGGGGACAGCTCGGGCCGTCCCATTTCGGCAAAGGCGTCCATCATTTCATTGATCAGCTTTGCCTGAATGCCGGTTTCCCTTCGCACGCCCATGGCATCGTACATGACGATGAGTGCCAGGATCAGGGAGACGGCAAACTCAAACGAATCTGCACCGCAGTGGATACAGGATGCCGTCGCAAGCGCACAGACCGTAGCGGAGTGTGAACTGGGCATGCCGCCGCTTCCGATGAGCCTTTCCGCGTTAAATTTTTTTGTGATAAACATGTGTATCAATGTCTTTAATACCTGAGCGACCAGCCATCCTGCGGCCGCTGAGATAAACGTTACGTTATGAAATATCGTTCCCAAGGGTTTGTCCATCCATAAAGATTTGCGCATAAAAGCACAAAATATAGTATAGCGCATTTAGGAGGAAAAGTCCATGCCTTTTGTTGGAAAAAGGGTGGGGGAAAAAGTTGGTTGTCACGCCGCGGAAAGCGTGATAAACTAGGAATAACGTCAGATCTGACGGGATCACGCAGAAGAATGCCGTATTTTGAGGCATCGGAAAGGGGTAGCATTGAGCTTATTGACGGTGATCTGCCCTTGCTACAATGAGGAAGAGAGCGTAGGTCTCTTTTATCAGGAGATATGCAAGAGCAAGGATTATTTTAAGAAAAAAAACGTGGAAATGGAATTCCTTTTCGTGGATGACGGATCTTCAGACGGAACGCTCGCGGAGATCAAGAAGCTTCGTGAACGGGATGAAGGGGTACATTTTGTTTCTTTTTCGCGCAATTTTGGAAAGGAAGCAGCCATGTATGCCGGCTTGGAGCACGCAAAGGGTGATTACGTCGTGATCATGGACGTGGACCTGCAGGATCCCCCCAGCCTTCTTCCGGAGATGTTTTCCCAATTGGAACAGGGATATGATTCTGCGGCGACCAGGCGCGTAACCCGCAAGGGAGAACCCGTGATCAGAAGCTTATTTGCAAGAATGTTCTACTCGATCATGAGGAAGATCTCCAAGACGGAGATCGTGGACGGAGCCAGGGATTATCGCCTTATGACGCGAAAAATGGTTGACGCGCTTCTGTCCATGGGAGAGTACAACCGCTTTACCAAGGGCATGTATGGATGGGTTGGATTCCGCACAAAATGGATCGAATATGAGAATGTGGAACGGGCAAAGGGCGAGACCAAATGGAACTTTTGGAAATTGTTTGCCTATTCCGTGGAAGGAATCACGGCTTTTTCCACCGTGCCGCTTTCCATTGCCGCCTTCGTGGGCGTGTTATTTTGTGCCGTGGCGTTTTTCATGATCATCTTTATCATTGTCAGAAAGCTTATTTTTGGTGATCCCGTGTCGGGCTGGCCTTCCTTGGTGTGTATCATCTTGATGACCAGCGGCGTTCAGTTTTTTTGCACGGGAATTTTGGGGCAATATCTCGCGAAGACCTATCTTGAGGTAAAAAAACGTCCCATCTATTTGACAAAAGAGGAGGCATAAGACGTAAGTAACCTTGATTCTTGCGATAAATATACGTTGCAAAATTCGACGGCTATGGTAAAATTTTCATAAGCAGTCGCAAATAGAAGGCTATATTCGACTTGATGAAAGGGGACTACGTACATGGAAATTGCGAATTTAGATGACTGCTTTATTGAGAAGTATATCACGAACATTATGCTGGAAATGGGGATTCCGGCGCACCTAAAGGGATATCATTATCTGAGAGATGCCATTTTGTTGTCAGGCAAGGACGTGGAGGTTGTCACTTCCGTGACCAAGCTTTTGTATCCGACGGTGGCGAGACGCTACAGGACGACGGGACAGAAGGTTGAGAGAGCCATTCGCAACGCAATAGAGGTCTCTTGGAGCAGAGGGAATGATGCAACCTTTGTAAACTTGTTTGGTTATTCCTCTTCAAACGGAAAAACCAGACCGACAAACAGTGAATACATCGCGAGAATCGCCGATAAAGTACGCTTAGACATTAAATCCATGTAGCAATCAAATGGTGGATGAATTTGGTGAACTCAGCAAAAAAGTACAGCCTTCAGGAAAGACTGCCATGCAGCTGCGATACGCAGCTGCATTTTTTTGCCCCAAAACGGAAATTCTTAATAAAATTTAATGTCTTAATTTTTTCTTATTTTCGTAGAATAAAAAGCCAAACTATGGTAAGATACTATCGGTGAGGTGGCAGATGTTAGCATTGGTTTTTGTGGCTTTTCTACCGCTGGCCTGGTTTCTTGGAAATGCGTTGATCACCGTGGTGGATGCGAAGCGTTCTGCGCGGGAATGGCACTTGGAAGACCGGGTGGTTGCGGGCATTTTAGTGCTGATCGGACTGGCCGAAGGCGCCTACTTGGCAGCCATGACGCGCGGGCAGTCTGTTTCTGCTTTCACAAAATATTACGGCAGCCTGCTGATCGCGGCAGGAATTGCTTCCTGCTTGGTCACGCTGGCCTTCGCATGGATCGGGAAAAAACGCGGGTGGCCTGGCCGGCAGGGATTAAATCTGGACTCCATAAAGAAATTTGAGCGCAAGGAATGGGTTGTCATCATTCTTTTTCTGATAGCGGTAATGGCTCAAACGTTTATGATTCTGTTTAGGACAAGCGTCTTTCTGGAATATGACGAAACGCTGGAAACGGTCGTCAGCTTTTTGCAAACGGACCGGTTTTATGAGGTGAATCCTTTGACGGGACAGCCCTTTGAGCAGGGAATGCCCATGCGCCTTAAAATTCTGTGCCTTCCGGCGCTCCTTACGTTTCTGGCGAAAATCACCCAAGCGGATCCAAGGTTGGTAACGTGGCACGTTTTTCCGGTTATCACGTTACTGGGGGCTTATCTGGCGTACGTTTCCCTGGCCAGGAGCCTATTCCCTGAAAAACGCTTTCACAGATGTCTGTTCTTGCTGGCCGTGGCCCTTCTGGTCTTTGTCGGCGACTGCGCTTACGGCGCGGAAGGCTTTGGGCTTTTGCACGGGGGCTTTCAGGGAACGACCATTCGCGGAGCGGTGATGATGCCTTGGGTATTTGGCTTGTGCATCCGGAGAAAATGGCGTCTTGTCCCGCTTGTGATCCTTGCGGAAGCGTGCATTGTCTGGACGCTGTACGGGCTAGGCATGAGCGCTTTGGCTTCAGTAATGTTTCTGGCGTATTTGGGGCTTAAAAACATGCTTCAGAGGCGAAAGGAGGGACGGCAATGCTTGAACTCCTAAGAAATGCCTGGAAGGGCTGGCTGGACGCGACGGACGCCGGAAAGCTTGGCGCGTTGCTTCTCCTGGTACTTATGCTGGTTTGGCTCTGGAAGCTTGGAAGTGAAAAACAAAAGGACCTGTTCCGGTACGGGGCGGTCATGACGGCCGTCTGCATCTGTCCCGTCAGCGCGGTGCTTTTGATGCTTTATCAGACAAAGTTTTATGACTATGAGTGGATCTGGACGGCGGTTCCAGTCATGGCTGTTCTGGCCTGCGGCGGCATCTTGGTTCTGGAACGCCTGTGGGAGAAGGCAGACGGAAAGGTGGCGCGGATTGCCATTACCGGCATGGCGCTTGCGGTACTTCTTCTTTGCGGAAAGCTGGGAAATCCCAAGTGGACCGTGCAGGACGTGAGCACGGAGAGGGAGGGAGTTGCCGACGTTTTGAAGCAGGTAGGAGAGGTCACGGGCGGCATTGGCTGTCTCTGGGCGCCAAAGGAAGTGATGTCACAAGCCCGAAGCCTCGATGGAAGCATCCGCCTTCTCTATGGCAGAAACATGTGGCAGGAGCATCTGAACGCGTTTTCCTATGACGGTTACTCTCAGGATCAAAGAGATCTTTACGCGTGGATGAGTCTGGCTGGGGCGTACGGGACCCTGAACGTGCCGGTCCCGGCGGATCTGGATGTGGTCGGAGAAGCTCCGGAGGCGGGGGGAACCTTGGAAGGGATTTCCTGCATTCAAAAAGCGCTAGATCTGGGCGTAGATCAAATCTTACTTCCCGGAGTACTGACGGAGGATTCCCTTGCGGAAGTGGAGAGCACGTTTTCAGTATCGCCCCAAAAGATTGGCCGGTATTGGCTGTTATCCTTTGAACGGAAGGACTGATTCCCGCAGGTGCGGAGGATGGACGAAGGAATGGTGGAAGAAAAACTTCCGGTCGTAAGCATTGTTACGCCGGTTTACAACGTAAAAAAGTTCATACGGGAAACGATGGACTGTGTCCGCGCCCAGACTTTTGAAGCGTGGGAAATGCTTTTGGTAGAAGACGGGAGCACGGATGGTACGCCGGAAGAGATCCAAAGGTATTTGGAGGAGACGGGGGAAAGCCGGATCCGGCTGATCCGCCAGGAGGATAACGGCGGAGCGGCGCGGGCGAGGAACCGAGGCGTGAAGGAATCGCGGGGAAGATTTATCGCGTACGTCGACGCGGATGATCTCTGGGAGCCGGACAAGCTGAACCGTCAGCTCCGGTTCATGGAGGAAAGAAAAGCGGCATTTTCCTTCACGGGATATGAGTTTGCGGATGAAAACGGGAAAGGTACCGGGAAGGTTGTCAAGGTCCCGGAGACCATAAATTACAAAGAGGCCTTGAAAAACACCACGATTTTTACTTCGACGGTCATGTTTGACTCGGAGCAGATTCCCAAGGAAGAATTGATGATGCCTGAGATCAAAAGTGAGGATACGGCCCTTTGGTGGAAGGTGCTTCGCAGCGGACGCGTGGCATACGGGCTGAATGAGAATTTAGTGAAATACAGACGGGCAGGCAAATCCCTGTCATCAAATAAGCTGGAAGCGATCCGAAGGATTTGGAACCTGTATCGCAAGGCAGAGGGAATGAGCATATTAAGCAGCTGTTGGCATTTCTGCTTTTGGGCGATACGGGCCGTGAAACGTCGGGTTTAGTAATTGGAGGTACTTACGTCGTGGAAAGAAACGTGCATGAAGAGCGATTGCGGAAAATGGAGGCATTTAAGCGGTTGATCAACCTGGGCTTGTCCATGTTAAGCCTGGCGGTGGTGATCGGCATCTTTGCCTATTTCTGGTTTGTCTATTACCAAAAGAGTCTGGTGGATGACCTGCATTTTTACAGATACGGACACCTGTTGGAGATTACCATATACGGCGTTGTCCTCTACGCGTTTTCCAAAATGTACGGCGGAACGAGGTTTGGATACCTGAAGAACACGGAAATCATTTTCTCCCAGATTTTTGCAACCGCGATCGCGGATCTGTTTATCTACGGAGAGCTTTCCCTGATGGCATTTCAACTGTTCTGGCCGATGTTTTTTGTATGGATGTTCCTGGCGCAGTCCGTTGCCCTTATCATTTACACTAACATAGCGAACAAATTGTATCGTCACATGTTCCCGCCCAGAAAGCTTTTGTTCCTGCATGGTCCTCGTTCTACGGAAGACATTTGCGCCAAGTTTGCCGGAAGAAAGGACAAGTACCTGATCACCAGAAAAGAGCAGGTTCGCGAGGATATGACGGAGAATTACCGGCTGATCATGGAATCCTATCAGAGCGGAGAATGCAATGCCGTGGTGATCTGGGACGTGTCCACGGCAGATCGCAACAAGTTGTTGAAATTTTGTTACGCAAATTCCATTCGCATCTACATGATGCCGAAGATCACGGACGTGATCATGACGGGGGCGGAGGAGCTTCACGTGTTTGACAGCCCCATGCTTCTTACGAGGGAGTACTCCCTTACCATGGAACAGAGATTTATCAAGCGCATGATCGACATAGTCTGTTCCCTGATCTTGATCGTTCTTGCGTCTCCCATCATGCTGATCACGGCGATTCTGATCAAGTTGGGGGACCGGGGTCCCGTGCTCTACAAACAGGTTCGCTGCACCATCGGGCAAAAGGAGTTTAAGATCCTAAAATTCCGCAGCATGAGAACCGATGCGGAGAAGGACGGACAGGCCCGTCTCGCGCAAAAGAATGACGACCGCATCACGCCGATCGGAAAATTCATTCGGGCGTGCCGCATTGATGAATTGCCGCAACTCTTCAACATCCTCAAGGGCGACATGTCCTTTATCGGTCCAAGACCGGAGCGCCCTGAGATCATCGCACAGTATCTGGAAGTGATGCCGGAGTTCGTATATCGCATGAAGGTGAAGGCTGGACTTGCGGGCTTTGCGCAGGTTTACGGAAAATACAACACGACGCCCTACGACAAGTTGAAGCTGGACCTGACCTACATCGAGAATTATTCCGTGTTGCTTGACGTGAAGTTAATGCTGTTAACGCTGAAGGTGCTCTTCTGGCCGGACAGCACGGAGGGCGTGGATGCACAGCAGATCACGGCGCTTCGTGAGGAAAAGCGGGAGCAGGAGATGCTTGAGAAGGAGAACGGGGATGAAAGATAATGCATGGGGAAAAGAACCCTTTGACCTTAGGCTGACTTTTCTTCGGATGATCCGGGAACTCCCCTGGATCCTGGTGACGACGGCGTTGGTGACGATCGTGCTCGGCGGCGGTTATTATCTGAAAAACGTCACGTTCCGTCAGAGGGTATATGAGGCGTCAACCACGTGCAACGTGGAATACGCCGATCCCAACTGGTATCAAAACACCAAGTATCTCAATGAATACACTTGGGGACTTTGGGTACAGACAAGTGAATTCGCGGAGGGCATTGTCAAGCGGCTTCCGGCGGGGACGGTTGCTGCGGAGGAGCTGGTGCAGACGCTGAGGGCTGAGCTTCCCTCCGACCTGAGAATGGTGAGGGTTTGCTATTCCTCCACCGATGAAAACAAAGCCAATCTCGTGAACGGGGCGATCGGGGCGACCATGGAGGAAGACATCGCGGCGATCCATCCGGACATTGCCGCCATTCGCGTCGTGGACGTTAAGAAGGGCGCGGAGAACCTGAAAACGATCAAGCCCGTCAGGGCTTTTGTATTGGCGGCGGTCATCGGATTGTTCGCCGGAGTGATCTTATTCCTGTTAAAGGAGCTCCTGTTTGAGCGGATCTGGCTTCCCGAAACCCTGACAAACCGCTATGGTCTCAAGAACGCCGGCATTCCCGGAACGGAAGTCTACGGGAAGAACTTGGAATATTTCTTTGAGGACAAGAAGCGCGTTGCGGTCTGCCCTGCGGAAAATGACGCGGATCCCAAGGAATTTGTGGATGCCCTGTCAAAGTACGAGGCACTGAAAAAGATGCAGTGGGTTGCAATGCCTTATCCCGTCATGGCGCCGGATAGCGCGGGCACTTTAAGGGAAATGGACGGCGTATTGCTTTTTGTCCGTGCGGGAGAGGACGTAAAGAGTTTTGAACGGACGTTGGAATTCCTGGAGGCGCAGGACTGCAAGGTTACGGCCGCGGCGCTTTGGGAAGAGGATGCATGGTTATTGAAATGGTATTATCGATGGAATCCCCGGAGATGATTTAGAGAACTTGAGAAAGGAAACGTGCGGGATGAGGCTTCAGGTGCTGGTGTCCGCCGTGAATGCGGACGCAAAGGAACTGGCGGAAAAAATGAATCTTCAGACGGATGCCCTGATCGTAAACCAATGCGACCACTTCGCTTGTGAGGAGTTTGAACGCGGCGGGAAGCAGATCCGTTGCTACTCCATGGCAGAGCGGGGCGTGGGTCTTAGCAGAAACACGGCACTGATGCGAAGTGATGCGGACGTCTGCCTGTTTGGCGACGAGGACATTGTCTATGAAACCGGTTATGAGAAGACGATCCTGGAGGAATTTGAAAAGCATCCGGAAGCTGACGTTCTCCTGTTCAACGTGAAGGTTTGCGAGGAGAGGCGGACTTACTGGAACGATTCCTTCGGCCGCGTGAGGGCTTATAATTCGGGCCGTTACCCCGCATACAGCATTGCGGCGAGGAGAGACCGTCTGATCGCCAAAAACTTAAGCTTTCACCTCTGCTTTGGAGGCGGCGCGAAATACAGTAACGGTGAGGACAGCCTGTTTTTGCGGGACGCGGTCAGGGCAGGACTTAAGGTATACAAGACGCCCGCGCTGATCGGGGAAGAGATCCCCAGACCATCCACTTGGTTCCATGGTTTTAACGATAAGTTCTTTTATGACAGAGGCGTTCTCTACGGTGAACTGTACGGCCCCGTCATGGCGCCAGTCCGGGCATGGCGCTGGCTTTTGAAAAATGAGAAGGAATTCTGCGCCGATTATCCGCGGCCCAAGGCGATGGCCATGATGAAAAAGGGCTGGCGGGACGGCATTTTGCCGTAACGGTTTTTGCCGTTACGGAATTACGGAAAGAAGGACGTTATGCGGTTTTCCATTGTGGTTGTCTGCTACAACGCAGGGGAAAAATTGAATCAGACGGTGGCGACCATATTAGACCAGAGCCTAAAGGATTATGAGGTCGTCGTCAAGGACGGCCTTTCGACGGATGGCAGCGTGGAAGCGCTGGAAGAACTGGTAAAGGAGCGCGGCGCGCAGGAGCTTGTCCGGATCATCCGTGAGAAGGACGGCGGCATCTATGATGCCATGAATCAGGCCGTGACGTATGCGAAGGGAGAGTATTATCTGTTCCTGAACTGTGGGGATCTGTTTTATGACAACGACGTGCTTCAGAGATTTGAGGATGCCGTTAAGGAAAAGGGAGATCCTTCACTGAGAGAAGGGAAGATGGCCGTCTTCTACGGGAACCGCTATTTGCTCCCGACGGCATGCGTGGAATACGTTTCGCAGAAGATCACGCCCCTTACCTGTTATCGCAACGTTCCCTGCCATCAGTGTTGTTTCTATTCCGCCTCCTGTTTTTCGGAGCGCGGTTATCGCACGGATCTCAAGGTCCGGGCGGATTACGAGCATTTTCTATGGCTTTATTTTTCCAAGAAGGCCGCGTTTACTTACGTGAATGCCTGCGTGGCAAAATACGAGGGCGGCGGTTATTCTGAAAATCCGGAGAGCATAAAACGCTCGAAGGAAGAGCACAAAGCCATCACGGGAAAATACATGAACCCGTGGCAGTTGTTTTACTGCAAGGCTTACATGATCGTTACGTTACAGCCGCTCCGCCATTTCCTGGCGACGAACGCGGTCTGTTCCAAGGCCTATAATGGGCTGATCCGAGGAATCTACCGGATCCTGGGGCGAAAATAAGAGAAAAGAACGCGAGTGCGGGAAAGGAGGGAACCCATGGAAAAAAGTGCGTTGATCTTTGTGTTTTTGACGCTGGGAACCGTGGGATTTGCCCTGTTGATTCAGAGCCGCGTCTCGTCGCCGGCCTTTTTGAATCAAGGCAGAAGAAGCTGCAGATGGAACCCGCCGACGAGGAGGGATGCCGTAAGCGCCGTCGCGGAATTCGTGATCTTTAGCCTTCTTACGGCCGTGAGCGCCTGCAGGTTTGCGCTCGGAAATGATTATTGGGTATATCGCGAGAATTTCCGCAGGATTTTCTATGACGCGCATGTTTCGTCGGAGATTGGTTTTAATCTCGTGGTTAAGGCATTGTTCCATTTGTTTGGATATGATAATTACCTTCCGCTGTTTGCCTTCTTTTCCCTGGTGACGGTATTTTTCTTTGTCAGGGCGATCCATGACCAGGGCGAGAGTTTTGTGTTTTCCCTGTTCTTGCTCATGACGGGAGGCTTTTATTTCCAGAGCTTCAACACCATAAGATATTATCTGGCCCTGGCCGTTGCCACGTATTCGATGAAATACGTGCTCCGGAGGGAGTACGGGAAATTCCTTTTTTTGATCGTCGCCTTTGCAACCGTCCACAAGACGATTTTAATAACGATCCCACTGTACTTGGTGGCATATTCCCTGGCAAGGTACGGAGTGAAGAAATGGCACGTCGCCGCCGGGGGAGCGTTTTTGGCAAGCCTCGTCTTTGGGCAGAAGTTTTACCGCTGGCTGATCTTCAAGTTCTACCCGTTTTATGAGAACACGGAGTTTGACGTAAGCCGCATCTCCTACGTGAATCTCGCGAAATGCTTTGCCGCGATCGCGCTGTTCGGGATTGCCTGGTGGATGCAAAGGAAGGAAGAAGCAAGCACCATTCAGGAGAGCCACCGCTTTTATTTTTGGCTGAGTGTCTTTGGGATGATCGTTTTTCTCTGCGGCGGGTTTGTGCCGGAGGTCAGCAGGATCGGTTATTACCTGATCTGCGCGCAGATCTTCCTGATCCCCGGACTTGTGGAAAACATGAAAAAGGGATGGATAAAGCAGGTTTGCCGCGTTGGGACCGTGACCGCCTTTTCCCTGTATTTTGTGATTTTGCTTCATCAGTTTTATCAGAATGACGTAAGGATTTTGCCTTATATGAGCTGGATCTTTTATTATAAGTGAGGACGAGGAAGTGAAGGTACTTTGGCTGTGTAACTTGATCCTGCCGGAGATTGCCCGGGAGCTTGGCCTGGAAGCCTCCAACAAGGAGGGTTGGGTCGCCGGACTGGCAGAGATCATGCTGCGGGAACAAAAACAGAATCAGATCAAGCTGGCGGTGGCAAGCCCCGTACCGGAAAGGTTTCTTTCCTCCCAGGACGAGATCCTGACGCGGGAACTGACCGTGCAGGGCGGCGAGATCACCTTCTTTGGATTTGCGGAGGACGTGGGAAATCCGCACCTCTATGACGAGGGACTGGAAAAGAGACTCGCAAAGGTTATGGAGATGTTTGAACCGGAAGTGATCCATTGCTTTGGGACGGAATTTCCGCATACCCTTGCCGCATGCAGGGCGGCAAAGGACAGATCCAGGATCCTGATCACGATTCAGGGACTGTGCGCGCCTTACGCGGATGCCTATGAGGCAGACCTCCCGGAGAGAGTGATCAAGAGAAAGACGTTCCGGGATTTGTTGAAGAGGGATGACATACCGACCCAAAAGGAGAAATTCCGGCTGCGGGGCATTTACGAGCGCGAGGCCGTAAGTCTTGCGGGAAACCTTGGCGGCAGGACTGCATGGGACAGAGGCTATGGCACGGAGTGGAATCCCGAGGCCCGATATTTTGTGATGAAGGAGACGCTCCGGAGTAATTTTTATGAGGGGCGTTGGGAAAAGGAAAAGTGTGAAGAGCATTCCATTTTCCTAAGTCAAGGAGATTATCCCATCAAGGGTTTGCATTATATGCTGGCAGCAATGCCGGGGATACTGGAGAAGTATCCGGATGCCAAGGTTTACGTCGCGGGTAACAAGATCACGGCATATCAGACGTGGAAGGAAAAGCTCAAGCTTTCTTCCTACGGAAAGTACCTTCGCGAGCTTATGGCGGAGAATCACTTGGAGAATAAGGTGATCTTCCTCGGAAAGCTTAACAGTGCGCAAATGAAGGAGCAGTATTTGAAGAGCAATCTCTTCGTTTGTCCCTCGTCCATAGAGAATTCACCGAATTCCCTTGGAGAGGCCATGCTTCTGGGCATGCCTTGCGTGACGGCGGACGTGGGCGGCATTCTGAGCATCTTTGACGCAGGGAAGGACGGCGTGGTTTACGAAGGGTTCCGCGCGTTGAAACAAGAGGGAGGCGGCGAGGCGCTTCAAAGGATTGCGGGGAATCTCGCGGATGCAGTGCTCGAGATCTGGAGCGATCCCGGGCGAGAGAAGGCGTATTGTGAAAGTGCAAGGGAGCATGCGCTCCGTAATCATAACGGTCAGGAGAATTACCTCAGGACGTTAGAGGTATATGCCGAGGTGGCAGGTGGATCAGGAAAAAGTGGAAAACTTGAAGAAACCTAGATTTGTGTTTGTGTCGAATTATCTAAATCATCATCAGATTCCCTTCTGCAGGGCAACGTATGAACGGCTGGACGGAAGCTTTGTCTTTATCCAGACGGAGCCCATGGAAGAGGAAAGACTTCGCATGGGATGGAACGGCGAGATCCATGAGCCGTATCTGGAGCTGTATTATGAGAAGCCCAAGGAGTGTGCGGAGTGGATCCGCGAGGCAGACGTGGTGCTGTATGGCGGAACGGATGAGGAGAGCTATCTTCAGGAGCGCTTAAAGAGCGGAAAGCCCATAGTGCGCTACTCGGAAAGGCTTTATAAATCGGGACAGTGGAAGGCCGTAAGCCCCCGCGGGCTTTGGAAAAAGTATCTGGATCACACGAGATGGCGCAAGGCTCCCGTGTATCTTCTGTGTTCGGGAGCTTACGTGCCAAGCGATTTTCATATCGTCCGGGCTTATCCGGGAAAAATGTTTTGCTGGGGATATTTCCCTGAGACAAAACATTACAATCTGGACGAACTGATGGCGGACAAAGGATATTTGGACGCTGACGGGAGAAAGATCCCCTATCTTTTGTGGTCGGGTAGAATGATTGACTGGAAGCATCCGGAACTGGTCGTTGAAACGGCCAAATACTTGAAGGATCGCGGTTTAGAGTTTCACCTCGACTTGATCGGAGGCGGCGATCTGGAGGATAAGCTGAAAAAAATGGTTGCGGACCTTGATCTTGGGGAACAGGTTTCCTTCCTTGGGTTCCTTACGCCGCAGGAAGTCAGGAACCACATGGAAAAGGCGGACGTATATCTGATCACCAGCGACCGCATGGAAGGCTGGGGAGCCGTGGCCAACGAGGCCATGAACAGCGGTTGCGCCGTTGTTGCGGATCACATGATCGGCGCGGCGCCCTATCTGATCAGTCACGGGGTCAATGGATGCCTGTATCGGACCGGGAATGCAGCGATGCTGTTTCAGACGGTCGAGGACTTGATCAAGGATCAGGCAAAGCGAGACCGGATGGGCAGGGCGGCGTATGCCACCATATGCAACGTCTGGAATGCAGAGAATGCGGCAAAGAGTCTGTGCAGGCTGATTGAGCGGAAGATGGGGATTACGTTGGATGCTCCCGCGCGGGAGAGGGAAGCGAAGGCAGTTGGAGGAGATTTCTCTAAGGATTCCGGCGTTTCAACGCGGTTTGCGCCCTGTGAGCCCGCACCCGTAATATCAGAGAGAAAAATGTTCCGCTATTTAACGGAGAATGGAAAATGAAGAATTTACCAATGATCAGCGTGATCATACCGGTTTATAATATAATGGAATACTTGCCCCGGTGCGTGCATTCCGTGACGTCGCAGACCTATCAGAACCTGGAGATCCTCTTGGTGGATGACGGTTCCACGGACGGAAGCAGCGAGCTGTGTGACCAGCTGGCGAAGGAGGACCCGCGGATCAGGGTCTTCCACAAAGAAAACGGAGGTTCCTCCAGCGCCAGAAATCTTGGATTAAAGAATGCCCAGGGTGAGTGCGTTGGTTTTGTGGACAGCGACGACTACTTGGAACCTGACACGTATGAGAAGCTGCAGCGCGGCATGGAGGAGACGGGTGCCTCCATCGCCCAGATTGGACGCGATGAGATCGACGAGCAGGGAAATGCCCTGCCGGATATCTGCACGCCCCCTGCGGAAGCAATTCTTTACTCCAACAAGGATTTTCTGAAGGAGCTGTTAATGCACAGAGGAGACTGTTCCTTCTGCACAAAGCTCCTGCGCAGGGAATTATTCCAGGGAAGGGAATTCCCGGTTGGAAAGTTGAATGAGGACTTTTTTCTTTTGATACACATGCTGGTGGACGGAGAGGGAGTGCTGTCCCTTCCGGATCGCGGATATCACGTGTTTTACCGGCTGGGATCCAATTCCAGAAAGGCGGACAAAAACGAGTTTTCCCGCGTCTTTGCGGACAGCGTGGACAATGCGGACGTGGTTTCTGAACTAGTGACAAAGCATTTTCCGGAGCTTGGGGACGTGGCTTTCCGGTTTGGAATTTTCCAGCGTTTGGAATATATGTTGCACGTTCCCATTCCGCTTATGACGAAGGACAACGCCTTTTACGTGGCGGTCGTGAAGTATCTGAGAAAGAATTGGGTAAAAACGATCCGTAACCGCATACTGACTAAGAAAAATAAAGTCTATGCGACCTTGTTTGTCATAATGCCAAGGGGGGTCCGGATCTTGCACAAAAAATGGAAACGATTGTAGGGCGTACGTAAGAAGAAAGGATGCGAAGCGCATGAAAAATGGGCGAAACGCAAAATGGATCGGAAGAAGCTTTGCAGGGGCATTGGCACTTGCGATGATCCTGCATGCTCTTTTTGCCCTTCCTCTGGGGACCGTTCACGCAGAGCCTTCTTCGGGAACGGAAGCGGGCGCCGCGGAAATTCCGCCGGACGTTGCGAAATTCCCGGAAAGCTATCGTGCTGCGCTGATGAGTCTCAAGGAAAAACATCCCAACTGGCAGTTTGAACCGCTCTTGACGGGTGCTGACTGGGCTACTGCCGTCTCCAAGGAAATGAAGGATGGAAAAAGTTTGATCGAAAAATCCCATCCCGCTTACGTGCGGGAGGGAGAATATGGGCAGGGGAGTTGGTATTTTGCCTCCCGTGAGGTGTTGGAACACTTCATGGATCCGAGAAACGGGCTGACGGAAAAGGCCATCTTCCAGTTCGAACATTTGACTTTTCATGAGGAAGCCCACACGCTTGAGGCACTGGAAAGCTTTTTGGAAGGAACCTTCATGAAGTCCTCAAAGAAAGTTCCCAATACAAGCATGACCTATGCTTATTTGATTTACATGATCGGAGCTCATCCGGACGTTCAGGTCAGTCCGTTCCATTTGGCGTCCCGCATACTGCAGGAACAGGGACAGGGAAATTCGGCATTGATCTCCGGAACGTATCCGAGATATGAGGGATATTACAATTATTTTAATATTGGGGCAACGGGCACGACGGACAAGCAGGTGATCGAAAGTGGCCTGGAATATGCTAAGGGAAAATGGGGAAAGCAGCTGGGAGATGATCCGGAACAAGGTGCCTACAATGCTTTGTGGGGAGGCGCAAATTTCGTTGCGGACTCTTATATCAAAAAGGGTCAGGACACACTGTACTTACAAAAGTTCAATGTGAACCCGAATGCTTACTATGCCATGTATTCCCATCAATACATGCAGAACATTACCGCTCCGACGGCGGAAGCGAAATCCACCTGGAATCTGTATAACTCGGAAAAAGCGTTGGAAAATTCCTTCGTATTTCGCATCCCCGTATATGAAAACATGCCGGAGCAGGCATGCCCCATGCCGACGGCTTCCACCAACGTGGTTTTGGAAATTCCGTATGAGGTGCGCGCTTACAAGGTGAAAATCGACGGCGTTGATTACGTCTGCGAGAGCTTTTATAATTCTAAGAAAAACCAGATCAGGCTGATCGCAAAGATGCCTGACGCGAATGCAAAAAAGGCTTCTTTGGTCGTACGGGACGCCAACGGGGAGATTACGTGGGAATTCTATTGGGATCTTCGGTACGAGGACAATCATTACGTAGTGACCCGCACGGATACGCCGACCCAGGAAGAACCGGTTGTGTTGACGAATGACGTTACGTTGGAGCTTCCGGAGGGCGTCGCCTCCTCCGAGGTTTGGTTGGACGGCGTGGCCTTTGCGGGAACCATTCAGGACGGAAAACTGACCGTCACGGCGAAGGACGAGAATGCCAAGACGGCCGTGATCTACCTAAGCAATGCCTCGGGCGTGCCTCAGGACATGCTGGTATGGACGTTGGCTTATGGCGAAAAAGGATATGAGGCAACCTATCAGCCGGAGATGCGTGGGTTGTTAAGTTATAATGGTTTTGGTATTAGAATCAGGGGTGAATCTGGAATCCGGGTAAAAACCGGAATTGGCGTCGAGACTAGGAAGAAACTTTTAGGATCAGGCATTGACGGATTTTTCTTGAAAGAGTACGGGACCATTGCGATGATTAATGCAGACAGAGAAAGATATCCCATGATAAAAGGGGGGACAAAAACCATTAGCGGAGTAGCGTATGGCTCATTGGAAGACGGAACGCGCATGGACGCGATCTTTGAGACGGTTGACGGGAGGCATCGTTTTACAAGTGTGCTAGTAGGTTTGCCGCCAGAACACTATAAAACAGATTTTGCATTCCGGGGCTATATCATCTTAGAGAAAGCAGGGAAGGAACTCATCTTCTACAGCCCTATTGTAACGAGAAATATATACAATTTGGCTCAAATAGTATTAGAGTTGCAGTACTACGAAGCTGGTTCAGAAGTAGATCGATTCTTAAGAAAATTGATTTGCGACGCTGATGGAATCGAGTTTAATGAAGAACAGATGGAACACGAAAACATAAGTGAGGAAGGCAGTCAGACGGAACCCGGAAATGCGGGTGAGGAAGGCAGTCAGACGGAGCCTGGAAATGCGGGCGAGGAAAGCGGCCAGACGGAACCAGGAAGCACGGGAGAGGAAGGCGGTCAGACGGAGCCAGGAAGCACGGGAGAGGAAGGCGGTCAGACGGAGTCTGGAAGCACGGGAGAGGAAGGCGGTCAGACGGAGCCTGGAAACACGGGAGAGGAAGGCAGCCAGACGGAACCTGGAAACACGGGTGAGGAAGGCGGTCAGACGAATTCAGAAAATCAGTCAGAAAGCGGCAGCCAGGAGACCACCGGAAGAACGGAGTCTCAGGAGGCGGACGAGCAAGAACAAACGGGAGAGCAGGGGAAAACAGATGAAGGGTAATAATTTTAATGCGTCAAGGAACTTAAAAACGAGAGGACGTTGCATCGCGATGGCAGTTTCGCTTCTTTGTACATTCTCGGGATGCACGCAGGGAAACGCGAATGAGACTCCCTCCGTGACCGTTGAACAAGACAAGTTCCTTAGCCGTGAGGAAAAATCCATGTTGGCATTCCTTCAGGGGAAGATGATCGGTACGGCCACGGAAAAAGAATACTTAAACGTGGCCAAGCTGTTTTCGGAGCGAAGGAAAATATGCGATCAGCGGAACGTTTTGGAGGAGTGCATACAGCAGTTTGATTCCGAGGAAGCGATAGCGGAACTGGAAAAGGTTTGGGTGAATCTGGAGGAAGAACCGCAGTTGCTTACGGATGCCAGAAACATGTATCAGGGCATGAAATCTTCCCAGTTGGAGGAAGCCGTAGGACTTTTGGCTGGAAAGACGTGGCTTTCAAAATATGCGCCAAGGGTCTATCAAACGGGACGAAATTATTTTCTGCAGGAGGATGGCAGGAACGTTCTGTATTTCACGGTGGAATACGGTGAGGACGGAACGCTGGAAGCCACCATATGGTATTCGAAGGACGACAAGACGATCACCGTCCTTCGGGGAAATGAGAAACGGATCACCGTGCTTACTTGTGAGAAAAGTGGCAATGACTACACGGGTAGTTTTGAAGCATGGACTTGCGTTGCGGCTAGCGGTGACGTGATTCGGGAGAGAGGAACGCTCTCCAAGGGGAAGTTTACCGGAGATTACGTCGTGCAGATGGCAATAAATCTGGGAACGGCAGACGTGGCAGCCTTATGGAATCAAAAATCCACCGTCGCTTTTCGGGAGTATCAGGGATCTTTCGACTCAAAAGGGCATAGCCTTTTAAGAAGGGAACAGGAAATCCCAGAAGACATGGAAGAAGGTCTTTTATACGCCTACAATCAGGAACTGGGCATGGGCATATGCTGGCCCGTCCAGGCAAAAGCGGAGAAATTTGTTTTTTCCGTTGAAACTTTAGGAATCCAAGCCATTCCGACCATAAGGTCCTATCGTGCGTCAGACGACCTGCCTTTTGTGAAATCGATCATGGGAGATCAAGAGTCCCTGGAAGCACGCGTCGTTGGAGGAAAACTCCAGGTATGCATTGACGGAGTTTGGCAAGATCTTGGCGATGCGGAGCAGCTGATCCAACAGGACGTGATGTCGAAGTATCTGGATGAAACCGAGAAGGTTTTGGAAGCCCGGAAGGAAAGTTACGAGGGCACGAACTTGGGCGAGGCCGGAGCAGAAGGAATTTATCAGCTGCCTGAGGGCGCGCAACAAGAAGTAACGCCGGAGCCGACGGAGGAGCCGGGCACGACTGCAACGCCGAAGCCGACTGCAACGCCGAAGCCGACTGCAACGCCGAAGCCGACTGCAACGCCGAAGCCGACTGCAACGCCAAAGCCTACCGCGACGCCGAGAACTACCACGACGCCGAAGCCCACCGCAACGCCAAGGCCCACCGCGACGCCAAGGCCATCCACAACGCCGGGGCAAACCACAACGCCAAGGCCAACGGTAGCACCAACCGTAGCACCAACCGTGGCACCGACGGTAGCGCCGACGGTAGCACCGACGGTAGCGCCAACGGTGGCACCGACCGTAGCACCGACGGTGGCACCGACCGTAGCACCGACGGTGGCACCGACCGTAGCACCGACGGTGGCACCGACCGTAGCACCAACGGTAGCACCGACGGTGGCACCAACCGTAGCGCCGACGGTGGCGCCGACGGTGGCACCAACCGTAACGCCGACGGAAACACCGACAACGCCACCGCAATCGGAGGAGCCTTCGCCGTCGCCAGAACAGGGAGACGGGCAAAATATGGATCCTTCTGGTTTGCTTGAAAAAGATGGTTGGTTGGATGTCCCTGATCCCCACTAGCGTTGCATAATCTGCGAAAGAGTGTTATAATATTACGATATTGTGTACGGAAAACTATTTAGGAGAGAAAGAAATGCTGAACAATAAGACCATTTTAGTGACCGGCGGAACCGGCAGTTTTGGAAAGGCTTTTACGAAATATGTGCTGACGCATTATCAGCCGAAGAAGATCATTATTTATTCCAGGGACGAGTTCAAGCAGTTTATGATGCAGAATGAGTTTAAGGAGTACCTGCCAAAGCTTCGCTTCTTTATTGGCGACGTAAGGGATAAGGAGAGAATGGAACGGGCTTTTGAGGGCGTAGATTACGTGATCCATGCGGCAGCGCTAAAGCAAGTGCCCGCATGTGAATACAATCCGGCGGAAGCCATCAAGACCAACATTCACGGAGCACAGAACGTGATCGATGCCAGCCTGAACAAGGGCGTAAAGAAGGTAGTGGCCCTGTCCACGGACAAGGCGGTAAATCCCGTGAATCTTTACGGCGGCACCAAACTTGTGAGCGATAAGCTGTTCATTGCGGCAAATGCCTATGCCGGAACGAAGGATATCTGCTTTTCCATCGTGCGCTACGGCAACGTGGCAGGCAGCAGAGGCTCCGTCATCCCGAAATTCCATGAGATGATCAAGGCCGGCGCAACGGAGCTTACCGTGACGGATTATCGCATGACGCGTTTCTGGATCAGCCTTGAGGAGGGCGTAAAGCTTGTGATCAAGGCGCTTGAGGAATCCAGCGGCGGCGAGACCTTTATCTCCAAGATCCCGTCCTTTAAGGTTACGGATCTGGCGCAGGCCATGCTTCCCGGCTGCAAGATGCCTGAGATTGGCATTTATCCCGGAGAAAAGCTTCACGAGATCATGGTGACGACGGAGGATTCTCCCAACACGTATGAATATGAAAAGCACTTTATCGTATACCCGCAGGTGAGATGGAATGACAAGCAGCAGATCATTCCCGGCGGCAAGAAGGTTCCGGATGGTTTCTCTTATAGCTCCGGAAACAATACGGAGTGGCTGAGCGTGGAAGAGATCCAGGAGAGACTGAAGACGCTGGATCTGGAAAAATAAAGAGAATCGTTGGATTGGAGTAGACAATGGAAGAACTGGCAATCTTTGGAGGAACTCCCGTGAGGGAGAAAAAAATATTTTACGGCAGACAGTGCATTGAACAGGATGACGTGGATGCCGTAGTCTCCACGCTGACGAGTGACCTGATCACCTGTGGACCGAAGGTGACGGAACTGGAAAAAAAGCTCTGTGAGGTCACGGGAGCAAAATATGCCGTTGTGGTGAGCAACGGCACGGCGGCGCTTCATCTGGCAGCTATGGCGGCAAACTTTGGGCCCGGCGACGAGGTGATCGTCAGCTCAATCACGTTTGCAGCTTCCGCGAATTGCGTGCGTTACGTGGGGGCAACGCCCGTGTTTGCAGACATTGAGAATGACACTTATAACATTGATCCGGAATGCATTAAGAAGCTTATTACGCCTAAGACAAAGGGCATTGTGGCGGTAGATTTCACGGGCCAGGCCGTAAAGCTGGATGAGATCCGGGAGATCTGCAGGGAGCACAACCTCATCCTCATTGAGGACGCGGCGCATTCCATTGGAACTAAGTACAAGGGACAGCCCGTGGGTTCCATTGCAGACATGACCTGTTTTAGCTTCCACCCGGTAAAGACCGTGACCAGCGGAGAGGGCGGAGCCATCACCACGAATGACGAGGCATTGTATAAGCACTTGATGAGACTTCGTACCCATGGCATCACAAGGGATGCTTCCGAGATGGTACATCCCACGGATGCCCTTTGGTACAATGAACAGATAGAGCTTGGATTCAATTACCGGATGACGGATTTCCAGGCAGCGCTTCTCTGCAGCCAGCTTCGTAAGCTTCCAAAGTTCTCGAGGAGACGTAAGGAGATTGTAGCCATTTATGACGAGGCGTTCTCTCAGATGCCTGAGATTCAGGTACAGAGAGAGATCCCTGAGAGTGACACGACGAGACACCTTTACGTGCTTCGCCTTAACCTTGACAAGCTGAAGTGTACCAGGCGGGAATTCTTTGACGCCCTCTATGCGGAAAACGTATGCCCGCAGGTGCATTATCTTCCGGTATATTGGCATTCCTACTACGAAAAGCTGGGATATCCGAAGGGACTTTGTCCAAACGCGGAAGCCTATTATGAATCTTCCATGAGCATCCCGCTATATTATTCCCTGTCGGATGCGGAGGTGCAGGATACCATTCGCGCCGTCAAAAAGGTGGTTACGTACTATCGGAAATAAGGAGCGCCATGCGGTATCCCTGGTGCAAAACGGAAGGACTTGAAAAATGACGGGAAAATACAGAGACGAACAGGCGGGAATTTATCTCCGGCCAATCACGAGGGATGACACGCATCTGATCGTAGAATGGCGCAACAGTGATGCGGTCAGGAGCCGGTTTATCTATCGGAAACCTTTCACGCCCGAGGGACATGAGAAGTGGCTGGAAACCATGGTGGACACGGGGAAGGCCATCCAGATGATCATCTGTGACGCCCAGACGGACCGACCGCTGGGAAGCGTGTTTATCCGCGACGTGGACCGGGAGCACTCCAAGGCGGAATACGGGATATTTATCGGAGAGGCAGACGCGCGGGGTAGAGGCATTGGCACGGCGGCTGCAAAGCTGATGTTGCGGTACTGTTTCCAAGAGGAAAAGCTTCACAGGGTTTTCCTTCGCGTTTTGGCGGATAATCTTCGCGCCATTGGAAGCTATGAAAAGGCTGGATTTTCCAGGGAAGCATATCTGCGGGAATCCGTTTATTTGGACGGTGCCTACCAGGACGTCATCCTGATGTCAATTTTGGACTGGGAATGGCGGAAGAATAACGCAGCCGAAGAAGGATAAAAGAATGAAAAAGATTAGTTTTGTGATTCCCTGCTATCGTTCTGAAAATACCATCGGGCACGTGATCGCCGAGATCGATGGCAAGATGCAGGAAATGAAAGAATATGAATACGAAGTGGTCATGGTGAATGACTGTTCCCCGGATCATACGCTGGAATCGATCCGCAAACTGTGTGCGGAGCGCCCGGCGGGAAATGGTGCGAGAAAAGGGGTCAGCTTTGCGAAGAATTTTGGCCAGCATTCCGCATTGATGGCGGGACTTCGTGAGACGACGGGAGATTACGTGGTCTGTCTGGATGATGACGGACAGACGCCCGCAAATGAAGTGGACAAGCTGATCGGAAAGCTGGAGGAAGGGTTCGACGCGGTGTATGCCAAGTATGAGCACAAAAAGCATTCCGCCTTTCGGAATATGGGGAGCAAGGTAAATGAACTGATGACCAGAGTGATGCTGGGGAAACCGAAGGAATTGTTTATCTCCAGCTATTTTGCCGTAAGACGGTTTATCGTTCAGGACATGATCCGCTATGAGAATTCTTACCCCTACGTCATCGGACTGGTGCTCCGCTCGACAAAGAGCATCACGAACGTGGTGGTAACCCACAGGGACAGGGAAGAGGGAAGTTCAGGATATACCCTGAAAAAGCTGCTCGGCTTATGGTTTAACGGGTTCACGGCATTTTCCGTAAAACCGCTCCGCATTGCCACGGCCATTGGCAGCATTTGTGCCGCCATCGGCTTTTTGTATGGCATTTACACCGTCATTAAAAAGCTCTTTATCAATCCTGACGTACCCATGGGCTTTAGCTCCACGATGGCTGCCATCGTTTTCTTTGGCGGCATGATCATGCTGATGCTAGGTCTCATCGGTGAATACATCGGGAGAATCTATATCAGTTTGAATAATTCGCCGCAGTATGTCATCCGGGAAAAGATCGGTTCGCCTGAAGAAGACGTTAAGGATGAAGTTCGCTGATCCGGCGGATGAGCTCTTTGGTAATCATATAGCGGCCGTATTCATTGGGATGTATCTCGCCTTCGAGATAATCCGCCGCAATTTCATTGAAAATGACGTCGTGGTAATCGTCTTGGACGGGAAGTCCGTATTCTAAGGCGATCCGGAGAATGGCATCCGCGTAGTCGCTAAGGGGAGCCCCGTTTTCGCCATGCACGCGGCTTCCGTATTCAAAGCAGGTAATGGCATTTGGCACGATCAATAGGATTTGGGCGTCGGGCCGGTTTTCCTGCAGGGTCTCGATCATTTTCCGCATGGCACCGCAGAAGGTTTCAGCGTCAAGGGGATCATTTGCATTATCCAGGAGACGGCCGTTAAGGTAGTCGTTGATCCCGTAATGAAGGACAAAGAGGAGCTTTTGGCCGGAAGCTTTTGATTCATCTTCCAGACGCTTTTGGATCCCGTCACGTGCGGCAATTTCAGCCGGAATGGAAGAGAGATCCTTGGTAAGGTAAGCGTTTATGACGTTATTCCCGCTGCTGGCCTCCGTGCCGCTGGCAGACGCGCCACCCCAGCCGCAGTTGTAAGTGCGGGCGCCGGTCATGGCGGACAAAAGTCCGGGAATGGAATCATGATTAACATAATTTCCGATAATGCTGTCCCCAAACAATACCACGTCCCAGGAAGAAAGATCCGGGAAATTGTAACCGTTTTTCTTTGTCTCAGTGAGCAGTCGGCTAAAGGAATTAAAGACGCTTGCAATGTTTTGCTTGGTGAAGATGCTGTGATGCGCTACGTCGGCGTAAACGTAAATCTTGCCGGCTACGTGTTCCGTCACGAGATTGCCTTTTTCGTAATTGGCATCGTCAGCGATCAGCCATTCCTGGGCAAAGAAGGAATAGACGTGGATAAAATCTTGATCAAACAGTTTTTCCGTGAGATCCAAATAAGCGTTATAAGTCTTTTCGAAATGCCATTCCTTCATCCAGTCGGAAAGACGGCGGTAGGCCGGGAAAACCTCAAAGGTAATTTCCGGAAAGGCTTCGTGAAGCTCCAGAATTTGTTCGGCGGACACCTTTCTTGGATCAATGCCAAGATAGACGGAGTGCATTTCGTTTTCAGATAATTTGACGTCCTTTAGGTATCTTTTTAGGAGCTGATAAGAGGGGATCTCGTATTTTAAGAGAAGCACGTCATCCCCGCGATAATGGGAAAAGTCCTCTTCCCGGAAGGTATCAATGGGAAACATGGACAAAAAGACGCAGTTGTACTCTGACGTTTTTAGAAGCTTATCGTTCTTTGCATGCGTCAGAAGAGAGACGGACAGAAAGGCGCTGCCTGCAAGGACCAGTAGGACGGCGCAAAGGATGATAATGGGTTTTAGGAGAGATTTTTTGCTCATGGCAGCTCCTTTGGTCATGCATAAAATGATTATGGCCACATTATAGCATATCTGAAAGTAAATAAATATACGTTTTTGAAATTCGGAAAGTAGGAACGGAAACAATGAGGAACATTTGGCAGAAACTAAATCTCCTTTTGGATAAAAAGCAGAAAAGGACCATGGCTGGGATCCTGTTTATGATGGTGATCGGCGCATTTCTGGAGATGGCCAGCGTTGCACTTTTGGTTGAGACCGTAAGACAGCTCACGCAACCTGACGCCGTAGCGGACGGCAAGATCATGGGAACCGTCTATCGAATGATGGGAAGTCCTGATTTTAAGATTTTTTCCGCCACGGTAATGGGGACGATGATCCTGTCCTTTGTCGTTAAGAATAGTTATCTTTACATGGAACGCAAGGCCATGCTGGCCTTTGTTTATACAAATCAATTCCGCACCTCTGAGCGGATGATGCGTAATTATATCAGAAGACCCTATGAGTTTTACCTCAACGCCGACACGTCCATGGTGCAGAGAAACATCACGTCTGACGTCAATAACATGTATGCATTGATCCTGGCACTTTTGCAGCTTGCATCCGACGGATGTGTTTCTGCGTTTGTCATTTCCTTCTGTTTTATGAAAAACGTAGTGATGACGCTTTTCATGGCCATTGTCATGTTCATCCTTTTGCTCGTGGTAAAGAAAGTGTTGAAGCCGACCTTGCTCAAGGCAGGAGAAGACAACCGGCGTTATTACAGCGGCTTATACAAGTGTATTTCCCAAATGGTACACGGGATCAAGGACATTAAGGTTTCAGGAAATGAAAAATACTTTGTCGCGCAGTACAAGGATTGTGGCAAGGGTTACGTGGATGCCGTACAGAAATACAGTCTTTACAACAGTGTTCCAAAGCTTTTGATCGAGACGGTTTGCGTGGCGACCATGATGTTGTACGTGATCGTGCAAGTTCTTTCAGGCACGTCCGCGGAAATCCTGACGGAGTCCTTAAGTGCACTTGGCGCGGCTGCCTTGGTGTTGCTGCCTGCAGTGAACCGGATCAACAACCAGATCACGACCGTCACTTACTTAGAGCCATTTTTCCTGAACGTTGCCGATAATCTGAAAAATGAGATCGACGGTTCAAAAACCGAGATCACGGATTTTGAAAAGCCCGTGGAAAAGATGGCGGTGGAAAAGAGCATTACCTTGCAGGACGTGACGTATTCGTATCCCAATACGGATAAGCTGATCTTTGATCACGTGGACCTGGAGATTCCGATCGGAAAGTCCATCGGAATCGTGGGAACAACCGGCGCCGGCAAGAGCACCGTGGTGGACATCGTGCTCGGCCTTTTGGAATTAAAGAGCGGACGGGTTTTGGTTGACGGTCAGGACATTAAAAGTAATCATCGCGGATGGCTTAGGAACGTTGGTTACATTCCGCAAATGAGTTACATGCTGGACGAATCCATCCGCAAAAACGTGGCCTTTGGCGTGGCGGAAGGTGAGATTGACGAAAAGCGGGTGTGGGAAGTCCTTAGGGAAGCGCAGCTTGACGAGTTTGTCAAGACGCTTCCGGAAGGTTTGGACACAAAGATCGGTGAGCGCGGCATTCGCCTTTCCGGCGGACAGAGGCAGAGAATCAGTATTGCCAGGGCTCTGTATGAGGATCCCAAGATCCTCATCCTGGACGAGGCTACTTCTGCCGTGGACAATGACACTGAGGCGGCGATCATGGAGTCCATCAATCGTTTCCAGGGGAAAAAGACGATGCTGATCATAGCGCATCGCCTGCAGACGATCGAAAAATGTGACATGGTATATCGCGTTGAAGGCGGAACGGTAACGCGTGAAAGATAAGGGCTGACAAGATTGGATAAAAACGGCGTGACGGGAAAAAAGAATAGGGGAGCGTGGTACTGGTGCGCGGCAGCAGTGATCTTTGGACTTTTGCTGTCCGTGAGCTTCCGCTTCTGGCAGGCACCTCAGACCGTGCAGGCCGTGTTCTTTGGGGACAGCATTATCGCAAACCACCGCGGGGAGGATTCCGTTGCGGACAGGGTGCGGGATCTTACGGGGATCCCCATCGTGAATGCCGCGTTTGGCGGTTCGGCGATGGCAAGACTGGACCAGGAGCGCCATGCGAGCACGCGGGATGATTATTTTTCCATGGTTTCTTTGGTGAGATCTTTTTGCTCCGACGACTTTGCACCCCAGAGACAGATCACTTATGAGATCCCGGCGAAAGAATATTTTGATGAAGCCGTCAGGGAATTGGATCAAATGAATTTTGACCGCACGGAGCTTATGATCCTTTGCTATGGCATGAATGACTATCATGGCGGAGCAAAGTTGGAAAATCCGGAGGATCCCTATGACGAATACACCTTTGGAGGGGCTTTGCGGACGGTACTCCGCCACGTAAAGAGCTCTCATCCCGCCTGTAGGATCATCTTGGTTTCGCCCACGTACTCTTGGTATTTGGGGGAAGAAAAGAATTGCGAGGAAAAAGACTTTGGCGGCGGAGTTCTTGCGGACTACGTGCAGTTGGAAAAACGGATCGCCGAAGAAAATGGCATTGAGATGATCGACGTTTATCAGGATCTGTATGAAACGGATTCCTTTGAGAATTGGAAAAAGTATACGGAGGATGGAATACATCCAAACGAATTGGGCCGTGAATTGATTTCTAAGAAGATTGCAGCATATTTGGAGGAGCGTCCATGAAAACGCCTAGTGAGGTCGTGGAACAACTGAAAAAGAAAATCGATCGCAGACACGTGAACGCGTTCCTGTGGACCTTCTTCGTGGGGCTGCTGATCCATCTGCCCGTCATGGTCGCGGATTATCCAAATCATGACGGACTTGCGAGCCTGTATTTTGATCAAAACATGATCACCTCCGGAAGATGGTTTTTGACCGTGGCCTGCGGTTTTTCCTCCTATTACTCGGTACCGTGGGTGATCGGACTTCTGGGGCTTCTTTTCCTGGGATTGGCAAGCGTGGTGCTGACGGAACTGTTGGAATTAAAGAGTAGCGTCAGCGCGGCACTGTGCGGGGGAATGCTGTCGGCATTCCCGGCGCTGGCTTCCACCTTTGCCTACGTGTTTACGCTTGACGGATATATGCTGGCGCTTTTGCTGGCGACGCTGTCCGTTTTGCTGACCAAAAAGTCGAAATGGGGATTTCTTCCCGGAGCACTGTGCCTGGCATTTAGCCTGGGAACGTATCAGGCTTATCTGCCCTTTGCCATTTTACTTTGCCTCTGGCAGGTCACGATGCTGTTTGTAAAAGGGGAGTGGACGAGGGACCGGAAGGCCCTTCTGGCAAAGACGGGTAATTATCTGGAGATGGGACTTTTGGGCTTTGGCCTGTATTATTTGATCCTTCGGGTGCTGCTTTTGATCCAGGGGAAACAGCTGGATACGTACCAGGGGATCGGCGAAGCGCAGGCTGGCGGCGAGGAAGGCATTCTTGCAACGATCAAGGCCGTCTACGTTGATTTCTGGAGCTTTTCCGTCAAGGGGCACGTGCTGTTCCAGAACGTGTTCTCAGCGATCGCTTTGGCAGTGCTCGTGCTGCTGGCAGTATACGTGGTGATCCGGCTTGCCAACCAGAGGAAGTGGTGGAAGCAGCCAGGATTTTACGCGATTTTGGTCTTGCTGTTTGTGGTGATCCCGCCGTGCAACAGCTGCATCCGCATCGTGTCATCCAAGCTTACGTATCACCTGCTCATGCGTTATCAATGGGTTCTGTATCCCATCTTCGCCGTGGCATTCTGCGACGGATACGTGGAAGGGGAAGGAAAGAAGGAACGGAGCCTGGGCCTGATGCAATGGCTTTTGCTGGGATCAACCGTAACGCTGATCTTTTGTCACGGCCTTGCGGATAACGTTGGATATTCAAACCTGCAAAAGAAATATGAGAGAACTTATGCATATTGCTTGCGCCTTTTGGACAGGATCGAGCAGACGGAAGGGTACTATCAGGGCATTCCCGTGGCGTTGGTCGGCGTGGTTGGAGAGGACGAGTTTCCCAGGACGGACCTGACCGGGGAAGTGACGGGCAACATGATTGGGCTTTCCGGGGAACGCCTGTTGTATACGGGGGAGAATTACGAGACTTTTATCAAAAATTATCTCGGTGCCACATTAAATATAGTGGACGGATCCATTATGGATGAGATATACTATAAGGATGAGTACGTCAGGATGGATAGTTTTCCGGGACCTGGTTCCACCAAGGTGATTGACGGGATCTTGTGCGTAAAGACGGAAAATTCGAGACGCGACTGATCCGCGAGAAGCGGAAGGCGCATAAGCGCGACAACCGCGAAAGGAGGAACGCCATATGGCGCTATTGTCAGTAGTATTGCCTTCGTACAATGAGGAAATGAATATTGCCAATACTGCCAAGACGCTGACGGAGCTCTTTGAGAAGGAGCAGATCGAATTTGAACTGGTCTTTGTCAGTGACGGATCAAAGGACGGCACGTTTGCCGAGATCAAAAAGGCATTTGAAGCCGATCCGCGGATCAAGGGCGCGGAATTCTCGCGCAATTTTGGCAAGGAGGCTGGCATTTTTGCAGGACTCGAGCTTGCCGCGGGAGACGCCGTCGTTGTGATGGACTGTGACCTGCAGCATCCGCCCGAGGTGGTTCCCAAGATGTGGGAACTTTGGAAACAGGGCGCGCAGATCGTGGAGGGCAAGAAATCCTCACGGGGAAAGGAAAGCATTTTTTATAAAATGTCGGCAGGCCTGTTTTATAAGATCATGAGCGGCCTGATCAAGATGGACATGAGTTCTTCGTCGGATTTTAAGCTTTTGGACCGGAAGGTGGTGGACGTGTTGCTGCAGCTTCCGGAGCGCAATACCTTCTTTAGGGCGCTTACGTTCTGGGCCGGATTTGACTCCCAGACGGTTGAGTATGAAGTGCAGGAACGGAAGTACGGAACCAGCAAGTGGAATTTCTTCAGCCTGATGAGATATGCCGTTGCCAATGCGACTTCCTTCAGCACGCTGCCCTTACAGCTTGTGACGTTTATGGGAATGGTATCCATTATCTTTAGCGTGATCCTGGGTATCCAGACGCTGGTAAAATATTTGATGGGTAATTCCGTGGAAGGCTTTACCACCGTGATCCTGCTCATCCTCATCATCGGCGGATTCATCATGCTGAGCCTTGGAATCATTGGACACTATATCGCAAGGGTGTACGAGGAAGTCAAGGGACGCCCGAAGTACGTGATCAATCGCGTCACGGACAACGTTCACGGGAACGTGACGGGCGGCTGGAAAAAATAAGGACGCGGCATTATATAAAATATCTGGAGTAATGAAAAAACCTGACAGAGAAGAGACTTGGAGGCATAAAATGATCAATTTTAACGTACCGCCTTGCGCGGAGAATGCTATGAAATACATCGGGGAGTGCGTAAAGAACCAGAAGATCTGCGGCGACGGCGCATACACCAAGAAGTGTAACCAGTGGATCGAGGCGAAGACGGGAACCGCTAAGTGTCTTCTGACCACGTCCTGCACTCATGCCACGGAGATGGCGGCGTTGCTTGCGGACGTAAAGCCGGGAGATGAAGTGATCATGCCCTCGTATACCTTTGTTTCCACTGCGGATGCTTTTGTTTTAAGGGGAGCAACGCCCGTGTTTGTCGACGTCCGCCCCGACACCATGAATATTGACGAGAAATTGATCGAGGATGCCATCACGGAGAGGACGAAGGCGATCGTTCCCGTACATTACGCAGGCGTTGGATGTGAGATGGATACCATTATGGACGTGGCCAATCGCCATGGCCTGAAGGTGATCGAGGATGCGGCGCAGGGCATCATGGCAACCTACAAGGGTAAAGCGCTTGGCACGTTTGGAGACTATGGGTGCTTCAGCTTTCATGAGACCAAGAATTACAGCATGGGTGAGGGCGGCGCGCTTCTGATCCGTGACGAAGATAACGTGGAAGAGGCGGAGATCATCCGTGAAAAGGGCACGAACCGCACAAAGTTCATCCAGGGAAAGATTGACAAGTACACCTGGATCAATTTCGGTTCCTCCTATCTGCCCAGCGACATGAATGCGGCATATCTCTATGCCCAGCTTGAGATCGCTGATGAGATCAACAACGCGCGTCTTGCCATCTGGAACCGATATTATGAGTCGTTAAAGCCCTTGGCTGACGCAGGGAAGATCGAGCTTGCTTACGTGCCCAAGGAGTGCGTGCACAATGGCCACATGTTCTGGCTGAAGGTTGCCGACGCAAAGGAAAGAAAAGCTTTCATGGATGAATATCTGAAAGCACAAAATGGCATCTATGCCGTATCGCATTACGTTCCCCTTCACACGGCGCCTGCCGGTCAGAAGTTCGGCCGGTTCCACGGAGAGGACAAGTATACGACGAAGGAAAGCGAGAGACTGGTTCGCCTTCCCATGTACTATGGCCTGACCATGGATCAGGTGGATTATATCTGTGATAAGGTGAAGGAATTCTTTTAATGGAACAAGGTGGAATGCAAAAAACGGCTAGAGCGGCGTCTGGAATCTTGGTGAGGGTGGCAATCCTTGTGGTTAGTACCCAGATTCTGCTCGGCTTTTTTTGGATTCTTATGAATTTTTCTTCTTTTCAGGAGCTTGGGGAGAGCTATTTCTTTCTGGAGCTTCAGAAGAATTTGGTATGTGACGAGTACGTGGGGATTTTGTATCCCTTGATCATGCGCATCGCGACCGGAGTGGCAAGCGTCCTCCCGTTGCCTGCGCATTGTTTGCTTTATGCGCTGCAACTTACGGTGGCCGTCTTTGCGGCGCACTTTTTTTGGAGCAGGTTTTCCGGGTATGGACAATGGCCCCTTTACCTAAAACTCTGCCTCATCCTGGGCATGGTAACGTTCCCCGTGGCGGAGCAGTGTCATCTGGCCGTATTGCCCATTTCCCTGACGGCCTCCCTGTATCTGGTCTCCGTTGGACTTTTGATCAAAAAGAGTGACAGACCCGGCATGACGCTGACAAAGCTCGGTCTTGTCTGGTTTGCGGAGACGCTGCTGATGCCGGAATACTATCTTTTTGGCGGAATCCTGATGGGAATTTTTGTGCTTCGGGAGTTTTCAAAGGCATTTTACGTGATTTTGATCGCTGCCGTTTTTTGCGCGGGGATTCCGATCCTATCGGGATGGACAAGCCAGGAAGGCGCCCTGGGAAGAATGCGCCAGACGCCGGAAGCAGTTGCCATGCGGCGTTTGGCATGGGATTCCTACGGGGATTTTTATCCGGATTGGCCGTCGGAACTCCGGGAGGCGCTGACACAGGAGGAAATCGCGCAGATCAATGCGTGGCCGGAGCAGGCACTCTGGGTATTTGGACGTGAAGTGGACGCAAAACTTGGAGAGAAAAAGGCACGGGAGATTTATGGATCGGTGGCGAAGGCATCCCAGAAGCTTCGCCGGAGTGAGAATGCCAAGGACGTGATCAAGGACGTGCTTTGTTATAGTCTTGTTCCTGCATCACGCCTTGTGTTGATGGCGGGGAAGGGGAATCACGAGACCCTGCAGAGGATGAATTATGAGGCCATGCGTGCAAATGCCCCTAAGTTCACCTCCCTCTACGTAAGGTATGACGGTTTGTCGTTCCTTTGCCTGTTGTGTTTATGTGGCCTTTGGATGGTGGTAAGGCTGATAAAGGGCAATGGGAATGAGAGAAAGGCCATGATCAAAAACATGCTGATCTTTGCGGTAATGGCAGGGATCGTGGTGATTTATTATACGCTTCAGGCGGGCGGCTGCATGGACGAAAAGAGAAGCCTGCCAGTGATGGCGCTTTGGATGGCATGGTTTTGTAAGGTGCTCGCGGACGTGCATGATCGGGAAAAACAGGAGACGGAGAACGGAAAATGATCGGGATCGCTTTGACCTGTATTTTAATAATAGGGTTCCCCTTGGCGGTGGGCACGATCTTTCTTCCTTTGCAGGAAAAAGGAGGAAGGCTTGTTTTTTCATGGGCTTTTGGGCAGATCACCCTGTGGGCGGGATTTCTTGCCGTCAGCGTTCCCATGATACTGACGTCCAAGACGTACTCCCAGGTGAGAACGGCATATTTCGCGCTGTGCGGGGTCCTGCTTTTGATCGCCGTCGTTGTCGCTTTGATCAGAGGGCGGAGAAAGGAAATCGGGGAATTTACAAAACCGGACGTTGCCCAATGGATCAGGCAGCAGGGAAGGGGAGCAATGCTCCTGTGGATTTTGTTTTTGGCCCTCCTTTGTTTTCAACTGTTCTGCGTTTTTTTCCTCACGTACGAGGATGGGGATGATTCCTATTACGTGGCGATCACGACTTATTGCAAATATGACAAGTTGTTGTATCAGATTGAGCCCTATACGGGCTATACGACGCTTCTTGACGTAAGGCATGCTTTGGCGCCATTCCCCGTTTGGGTTGCCGTTTTGGCTGAACTCTCCGGGCTTTCCGGCGCGGCGGCGTCCCACGTGGTTACCTCGGCGTTTACCCTTATGATGGCATATGGGTTCTATTATCTGATCGGGAAAAAACTGACGGAAACGGGAGAGCAAAAGGAGACCTGGAAGCAGCCGCTCTTTTTGGTGATCTGCGCACTGCTTGTGACGTTTGGCGGATATTCCATTTACTCGCCGGAGAAATTCCTTGTCACAAGGGCTGCCCAAGGGAAAACCATTTTGGCCAACCTGATCATTCCTGCCGTGATCTATTTGATCGTGACGCTGATGGAACGATTGGAGAAGAAGGAGAAGGTTTCCTTTCTTCTATGGCTGGCCCTGTTTATGACCATGAGCGCCGGATGTCTTTGCAGTTCCCTGGGAGGGTTTCTTCTCTGCATCCTGGCTGGGATTGGAACGCTTTGCGGCGTGATCGCCTACGGGCGTTGGAAGCTTTTGGCCGGCGCGTTTTTTTCCATGCTGACGCCTGCCGTGATCGTGATCTTGTACGTTGTTTTGCCGCCGTTTTTTTAGGGAGAAACGCCTGGCGGGACTTTTGGGGAAAGGAGAGATTTCATGAATGCATTTGCCTTGTTTCGGGAATATATGGGAACGGGTCTTTTGCTGTTATGGTACGTTATTTCGCTCTGTTATCTCTTCTTTGAGGAGAAGAGAAAGGACAGAAGGATCTCGTTCCTCTACGTGCCTTTGATCTTGCTACTTTTATTCTTTAATCCTTTGTTTTTCACCTTGTTTCAAAAATTTCTGGGAGAAGAGATCTTTTATCGCATGCTCTGGCTCCTGCCCGTGACGGTCACCTTGGCATATGCCGTGGTGAAGGTTTGCTCTCAGCTAAAGGGAAGAACGCGCGTCGCGTTTGGATGCGCGGCAGTGGTTTTGACCATTGTTTCCGGCAGTTTTGTCTATGACAGCCCCTATTTCTCGTGGGCGAAAAACATTGACCACGTGCCGCGGGAGGTTGCGGAGATCTGTGACATGATCGAGATCCCGGGGATGGAGGTCATGGCCGTGTTCCCGCCGGAAATGTTGCATTTCGTGCGTCAGTACACGGCCCGGGTATGCATGCCCTACGGGCGTGAGGTCTTGCTGAATGAGTTTAACGAATTGGAGTACGTGACGCATTATAAGAAGGTTGACGTTGCGAAGCTCGCAGGACTGGCTAAGAAGGAGAATTGTCATTACGTGATCCTTTCCGAGGAGAAGGAGCTGAGCGAAAGTATGGAAAGTTACGATTATCAGCTGATCGGGCACGTTGGAAAGTACTTGGTATATCAGGATCCCACCAGGGATTATTTTCGCCGGGAGGAGTAAGAAATGTTGCCGGACACTTGGCGGATTGAGATCATCCGAAGCAGAAGAAAGACATTGTCCATCACCGTGCGGGAAGACAACGTGATCCGTGCAAGGGCGCCATACAGGCTCTCGCAAAAAGAGATTTACGGGTTCGTGGAATCAAAGCAATCATGGATCCGGAAGCAGATGGACAGACTGGCGGATGAGAGGGAACGCGTTAAGGAAGAGGGGACTTTTTCGAAACGGGAGTTAGAAGAACTTGCAGGTCAATTGGCTGAAGTCTTGCCGGAGACGGTAAACCGTTATGCGAAAGAATTGGGTGTGACGTACGGAAGGATTACGGTCAGAAATCAAAGAACGCTTTGGGGGAGCTGCACGGGCAGGGGGAATTTAAGCTTCAATTGCCTGCTGGCGCTGGCCCCCAGAGAGGTCATGGACTACGTGGTAGTCCATGAATTGTGTCATCGGTTGGAAATGAATCACTCGGCAAGGTTTTGGAGATTGGTGGAACGGACTTTGCCGGATTATCGGGTGAGGCGGCGCTGGCTTCGAGAAGAAGGAGCAATCCTCATGAAAAGAATGGCGGGAAATGCTTATTGATCAAACTGCGTTAACGCACTGACGAAACGTTTGACAAGGAGTTCCCGTCCTTTTTGGTTTAAATGCAGGTTATCCTTGAGGTATTCGGGAGCTTCGTCCTCGTTGAAGGTGCCGTAGATGTTGTCGATAAAGCTCACGTACTGGGAAATGGACGTGGCGCATTCTTCTATTGCGTAGCTGCTCAAGGTGGCGCCGCCCTCGTAAATCTTTTGGTCACTGCTCACGTAGTTGCCGTTTTCGTCAACGCCGAAGGCATACGTGGGGGAGAGAACGATGATCCTCACCTTGGGATATGCCGCCCGGAGAACGCGAAGTCCGGCCAACAGATTTCCGGTAAAACTCATAACGTCGTCCTCGCGATCGGGATTTTTCATTAGGCTTCCGGCCAAATAATCGCTGCCGTCATACATGATCGCGATGGTGTCAACGGTACTCATGTCAATGGTTTCCAAAGTTTCCCGAAGCTGTTTGGTCTCGGGCAGGACGTTCGCGCCCGGAAGAGCCTCCAGCCAGTCAAAATAATCCAGGCCGTCCATGGAAAGGTAAAGCGTGAGCCAGTAAAAATTATAGACGTCAAGGCCGAAATCGGATTCCTTTACGGATTCGCTCTTTGCGGCAAGGTAGCTTCCGGCGACGGAACAGTTGTAAGTCTTGGAGCCGGTGGCCTTTGCGATCATGTTGACGACGCCGTTCTCGGAATCCCTGTCATCCGCAAAGGGAGCATTTCCAAAGAACAGAATGGTGTGGGGCTTTTTGTTGGCCAAAAGATTGCCGTCCTCGTCCGTGAGCGGATAGATGACGTCGTAGGTGTCCTTGCCGTCCGTGTAGATGCCGTGTTGGTCAATGTAATCCTGATCCACGCGTATGCCCCAGTTTTTCAGGCGGACGACGAGGAAAACGATAATGATGACTGCGATCAATATTAACAGCGTATGCAAATTGAAGACGTATTTCTTCCAATCGGAGTTCTTGTTTTCTTGGGGTTGCTTGTTCATGTCATACCTCTTTTTCCGTAAATTTGCCTTCATTTTACAATCATATGCAGGGAATGTCCATGGTATCCCTTGAATTCTAAGAAAGATTTAAGATTTTAAGAAATTCTGAAGAAATGGGCATTTCTCTTGAAGAGTTTGGCGCAGAATGATATAATGACTCATGATTTGATACTAAGTAAAATGGTCAGAGTATGTAAATAAATCAATTACGTACGGATAATCTGATGGAAGGGAATTGAGTTATTATGAAGTGGAATGTTGGTCATACAAAAAGACCGCAGGACAAGTGGAGCGCAAGTCGCAAGGGCGGATATGAATGGGAAGAGGAGGGAGTCGATGATTTCTCCTATGATCCCGCGAATCATTCTGCAGATTATGACGCCGAGCCGGATTACATTGAGTTCGACGACGAACAAACCGGATTTCGCAGCGGACGTGATCAGCACGCGATCTATGCGCAGGACGGAGACTACGTGGCAGATCAGGAATACGAAGCTGGCATGGAATATGCCAGTGAGCCTGACTATGCATTAAATCATGATTACGTTGACGGCGATCAGGTGCTGACGGAAACCTATGATCAGGAGAACTATGAGGGCTATGATCAGGGAACCTATGAGTCCTCGTATTATGATGAGGCTGGTTATGACGGTGAGAATTACGAAGAAGGAACGTACGAGGAAAACTACGACCAAGTAGTTTATTACGAATCCGAGAACGGCCAGGGAGCTTACGATCAGGAAGTCTATGACGAATCCGGAGCAGGTCAGGGAGCTTACGATCAGGAAGTCTATGACGAATCCGGAGCAGGCCAGGGAGCTTACGACCAGGAAGTTTATGACGAATCCGAAGCGGGTCAGGGAGCTTATGATCAGGAGGTCTATGATGAGTCCGGAGAGGCTCAGGAGACTTACGATCAAGAGGGCTACTATGAGTCTGGAGAGGCTCAGGAGACCTATGATCAGGAAGCTTATGACGAAGTAACGTACGAGCAGGACAATCAGGAAGTTTATGATGAGCCTGCTTATGAAGAAAACGGCTACGAAGAATCTGGTTATGAGGAAGAAGGATACGATGATCCGGGATACAGATCCTATGACCGCGCAGCCGGCAGAAGGGCAGCCGCGGCGGCAACGGCCGCGTACGTTGGCGGGGAAACAAGAACCGTGGCGTACTCCAGGGAAGACAGGGAGGCCGTAAGACGCGCGTCTTCTCATGCAGCGGCAGGAGCCGGTGCAAGAAACGGTCAGTCCAGAAGCAGAAGGGATGACGGATTCCAGGGAGAGATCACTTACATCGATGATTATGATCAGAAGCCAAGATCCGCACATTCTTCCAACGCTTCCAGAAATAACAGAAAGAAGGATGAAGGCAGTGGATTCAGTCTTCTGGATGGTATGCTGGCAGTCGTTGGAATAATTATCATTTTGGGTCTGGCGGGATTTATTGGCTGGTTTTACTTGTCACATAAGGATCCGGAGGATCCTCACAGCCAGTTCGCCGGCATTGGCAAGCAGCTTCAATCCATAGAATTGATCGGCGGAAAGGGAATTGCCGCCGTGGCAAATGCGGAGATGGCGAAGCTGGCACAGGTGATCGACGAGCCGGAAGAGACGGAAGCGCCGGATTCCAGTAGCCAGTATGACGAAAATCCTTACGCTAACACCATCGCGGTTGCCATGTCACTGACTTCCGTGCAAAAAGACTTAAAGATCAAGTTCTCCAACAGGGAGACATCCAAGCTTGTGGGCAACGTCCGGTTTGTCGCGCAGATTACGAAGCCTGACGGAACCACTGAGGAATGGGTCGACTCAGACATGGACGGAATCATTTACGAGAAGGGCATTGACGCCGGTAAGTATTCCGTTACCATCAAGGCATTGACGGATGATAAATACAACAACCTCATTCTTCCGTCCACGTCGCAGACTGTGACCGTAAAGAAAAACATCGATTATACCAAGGTTGACGTATCCGGCGAGGGCAAGAAGGAAAGCGAGATCAACGTAAACCAGGAAGATACCAAGAAGAACGAGACGGCCTTAGAGGGCGCCCTGAACGATACCGTAACCTGGGTTGCAAGTTCAACGACTGGCAATACTTACACGGAAGTGTTAAAGAGCACCATCCCGGATCCCTTGACCCGTCCCATCACCGTTGCAAAGAACTTTTTGAGGACGGCCCAGACCACGGATCCGAACGGACAAACCACGGATCCGAACAGTCAGACTACGGATCCCGGAACCACCACTCCCGAAAAGTTTAAGGTTTCCTTTAACGCAAACGGCGGCGGCGGAAGCATGGCGGAGGTCGAGGTAGAAGCCGGAAAGACATATACCCTTCCGGAATGTGGTTTTACCGCTCCTGAGAACAAGGAATTTGACAAGTGGGAGCAGGGAGCAGTTGGAACAGCCATTGCCGTAAGCGGCAACGTAACCCTCACCGCGCTGTGGAAAGATAAGGCACCTGCAACGTATACGGTAAGCTTTGCAGCAAACGGCGGCAGCGGAGACATGGCTTCCGTGAACGTGGAAGCAGGTAAGACGTATACCCTTCCAGAATGTAAATTTACGGCACCTGAAAATAAAGAATTTGAGAAGTGGGAGCAGGGAGTCGTTGGAGCAACCATTACCGTAAATAGTAACGTGACCCTTAACGCACAGTGGAAAGATAAGACGGCGACGCAGTTTAAGGTAACGTTTGCAGCCGGCGAAGGCGGTAGCGGTTCCATGGCTGAAGTAACCGCACCCGCAGGAAGCTATACTCTTCCTGAATGTACGTTTACCGCTCCTGAAGGAAAGAAGTTTGACAAATGGGATAAGGGTAAGGCTGGAGAAAAGATCGACCTTACCGGCAACGTGACCCTCACCGCACAGTGGAAGGCAGCTACCGCAGCAACCAGCATGGATCTTGACGTGACCAAGGTTGAGCTGAAGATGAGAAAGGCTGCAGACGGAACCGCCACTGCTGAGAATGGCACGGTAAAGGCAACCGCAAAGGGATTTGCGGAAGGCAAGGAACTGAAATACGAGGCATCCTCCGCGGACAACGCGATCGCAACGGCTGCAATCGACGCAACTGGTAAGGTCACCGTGATCGCCGTAGGAAAGGGTACCACGAAGATCACCGTTTCCGTAGATTACAAGAATGACGCGGACAAGGATCCGGCCGTTACAAGCAAGGTTACGAAGACGATCGAGGTCGTTGTGACGGAGAAGGAAGCACTCACCGTTACCGTTGATAAGGCAGAACTTCTTTGCTACAGCGAAGTAAACGATCCCGCGCTGGTTCTTGAAGTTACCATTAAGAACAGTGAATTCAAGGCGGCAGACCTAATCGAGTCCAAGATGAAGTTTACCGCAGAAAGCTCTGACACCGCAGTGGCAGTCATCTCCAAGAAGGAATTCCTTCCCACGACGACGGACGGCACCGTGAAGATCAAGCTGACCATGACGGCACAGGTTCTGACGGAGAAGAAGAGCTGTGTCCTGATTGCGAAATACGAGGAAGGCAAGGAGACCGCTTCCGCGAAGTGTACCCTTACCGTGAAGCCTCATCCCAGATATGACAAGACGACGCTGTTGATGGACAAGGACGGAAAGCAGCTGTTTGTGGAAGCTAACGGCAATTATCGTCAGGCAGTTTACGCCGATTATTACGTAGAAGGCACGAAGTTCTTTGTACAGAGCGGCGTGAAATATACCGGTTGGCAGACCCTGAACGGCAAAGTATACTTCTTCAATGCGGAAGGCAAGTTCGTGACGGGCGAGCAGGTCATCCAGGGAGCTAAGTACACGTTCGGATCAGACGGCGCGCTGATGACCGGAAATGCGATCCTTGGCATTGACGTTTCCAGATGGAATGGTTCCATCGACTGGAAGGCAGTCAAGAATTCCGGCGTATCCTTTGTCATCATCCGTTGTGGTTACCGCGGATCCACCCAGGGTACCCTGATCGAGGATTCGAAGTTTACCACAAACATCAAGGGTGCGACCAATGCAGGCCTGAAGGTTGGCGTATACTTCTTCACGCAGGCCGTAGATGAGGTTGAGGCAGTTTACGAGGCATCCTACGTGATCGACAAGATTAAGAATTATAAGATCACCTATCCCGTATTCCTGGACGTTGAGGCCAGCGGCGGACGTGCTGACAAGATCAGCAATGACACTAGAACGAAGGTTTGCAAGGCATTCTGCCAGACCATCCAGAACGCTGGATATACCGCAGGCATCTACGCAAACAAGACCTGGCTGAGCGAGAAGATGGACGCAAGCCAGTTGAGTGCTTACAAGATCTGGCTGGCTCAGTATGCAGCAGCCCCGACCTACACGGGTAAATACGACATGTGGCAGTACAAGTCCACCGGAACCGTCGGCGGCATCAGCGGCAACGTAGACATGAACCTTAGCTACATGGGTTACTAACCAGTTCGGCCGTCGCTTTTCGAGGCGCACAAAATCATGCTTGCATGATTTTGAAGTCCGAAAAAGCGACGAGCAGAGCGCCCAATTCATGAGCAAACACGCCTGCGAAGCAGGCGAGAAAGCGCGAAGCGCGAGTTTGCGAATAGGCGCGGGCCGAACGAAAGGGGCGGCGCGGGCCGAACGAAAGGGGCGGCGCGGGCCGAACGAAAGGGGCGGCGCGGGCCAAATAATTCTAAAGGAGCAAAAAGACATGAAAGGTATTATTCTGGCCGGAGGATCCGGCACCAGACTGTATCCGTTAACCAAGGCGATCTCAAAGCAGATCATGCCCGTATATGACAAGCCGATGATCTATTACCCCCTGTCAACGCTTATGTTGGCAGGGATCAAGGAGATCTTGATCATCTCAACGCCCAGAGACCTTCCGGTATTCGAAGAGCTTCTGGGTGACGGAAGCCAGCTTGGCATGCAATTCACTTACGCCGTGCAGGAGTATCCGAGAGGCTTGGCCGATGCATTTATCATCGGAGAAAAGTTCATCGGGAATGACAGGGTGGCCTTGGTGCTCGGCGATAACATTTTCTACGGCCAGAGCTTTTCCAAAGTGCTTCGCGAGGTTGCTTCCCGAGAGAGCGGCGCGACGATCTTTGGCTATTACGTAAGAGATCCCAGGGAATATGGCGTGGTGGAGTTTGATGAGAACGGAAAGGCTCTTTCCATCGAGGAAAAGCCTGCCAATCCGAAGAGCAATTATGCCGTTCCCGGATTGTATTTCTATGACAATGACGTGGTGGAGATCGCTAGGAACGTAAAGCCCTCTGCCCGCGGTGAGATCGAGATCACCAGCGTAAACAATGAGTATCTCCAGAGAGGTACCCTTCGCGTGGAAACCTTGGGACGCGGCTTTGCATGGCTCGACACCGGAAATCATGACGCGCTGTTGGATGCATCGGATTTCGTGGCGGCATTCCAGAAGCGCCAGGGCCTTTACATTTCCTGCATCGAGGAGATTGCTTACAAGCGCGGGTTTATCGACAAAGAGCAGCTCTTGAAGCTTGCGGAGCCCCTGATGAAGACCAATTACGGAAAGTATTTGGTGGAAGTGGCAAACGGACTGTAATGGACGTGCGCCGATGCGCACGCGACGATAATTCTAGAGTTGAGAGAGGGTTTGAAACATGGGTAAGCTTACGGTAGAAACCTGTGAGATTGAAGGACTTAAGATCATTACGCCCGAGGTCCGTCAAGATGCCAGAGGCTATTTTATGGAGACTTATCAGTATAATGATTTTAAGGCAGCCGGCATACCGGAGGTGTTTGTTCAGGACAATCAGTCCGCATCCCGGAGAGGTGTCTTAAGAGGCCTGCATTTCCAGATCGATCATCCGCAGGACAAGCTGGTCCGCGTGATCAAGGGAGAGGTGTTCGACGTGGCCGTAGATTTGAGAAAGGGTTCCAAGACCTTTGGCAAGTGGTTTGGCGTCGTGCTTTCCGAGGAAAACAAGAAACAGTTTTTCGTTCCAAAGAATTTTGCGCATGGTTTTCTCGTATTGTCGGATTACGCGGAGTTCTGCTATAAGTGTTCGGATTTTTATCATCCCGGAGACGAAGGCGGACTTGCGTACAATGATCCGGACATCGGCGTGGAATGGCCCATCACGGACGACATGGAGTTGATCTTCTCGGACCGTGATACGAAATGGGGCGGCATCCGTGAGTATATGAAAGAGCGCGGCATTGAAGGATAACGGATCATGGCGTACGGCGTCGCGGGAAGGATAAGGGCGTAACATGAAATTTGGCAAGAAAGGCGGAATCGCCATTTTCTTTCTTCTTGGCATCATCCTGGCTACGGTGGTCATCCTGCATCAGAACCTAGGACCTGCCGCTAATCCCAGGGAGGAATTCATAAAAAAGGTTTGCACCTGCATGATCATTGCAGGATGTTGTATTGGCTTTGCAGTCTTTTATGACAAGGTGACAGGCCTTGCCGGAGAGCTCTTTCAGAGCAGGCATCTGATCTGGAAGCTGGCAAAGAACGATTTTAAGAAAAGATATGCCGGATCTTATCTGGGCGCCGTATGGGCAATGGTTCAGCCCGTTGTCACGGTGGCCCTGTATTACGTTGTATTCGAAATCATCATGCATGGCGCGTCCCGTACGGAGGAGGCGCCATACGTGTTATTTTTGACTGCAGGTTTAGTGCCCTGGTTTTTCTTCAGTGAGGCGCTGAACGCAGGTACCAATGCCCTCAGAGAGTACGATTATCTTGTGAAGAAGGTGGTTTTTAAGATCAGCATTCTTCCCATCATCAAGATCATTGCAGCCACCTTTATCCATGGTTTCTTTATCATTGTGCTTCTTGTGATCGCGGTTGCATACGGGCATTTTCCTACGATCTATACCATTCAGATTTTCTATTACAGCGCCTGCCTGTTTCTTCTTGTGCTGGCCATCTGCTATACCACCTGCTCAATTCTGGTATTTTTCAAGGATCTTTCCCAGATCATCAGTATTCTTCTTCAAATTGGCATGTGGGCAACGCCCATCCTTTGGGATATAAACATGCTTCCGGAAAGATGGCAAACCTTCATCAAGATTAATCCCTTGGTCTATATCGTAAATGGATACCGGAGCGCCATATACGGTCAGGAATGGTTTTTCCAGGACTTCTTTTCCACTGTTTACTTCTGGATGTTCACGGTTGTGGTTTTCGGAATTGGAACACTGGTCTTTAAGCGTTTGAAGGTGCATTTCGCAGACGTATTGTAATCACTCGGAAATGAGGATTTAGTTTGGCATGGATGAAGAGAAGAACTTGAAAATTGAGGAAGAGACGGCGATCCAGGTCAAGGACGTCGTGAAAGTTTATAAGCTGTACGACAAGATGCGTGACCGCGTGAAGGACGCTTTTGGACTGGGACGCGGGACGTATAAGCTTCATTATGCCCTGAATGGCGTCAACATGGACGTGCACAAGGGAGAGACCGTCGGCATCATTGGAACGAACGGTTCCGGAAAGTCGACCATCCTGAAGATCATTACGGGCGTGTTGCATCCGACCTCCGGTGAAGTGACGGTTAACGGAAGGATTTCCGCATTGCTTGAGCTTGGAGCAGGCTTTAACCCGGAGTACAGTGGCGTGGAGAACGTGTATCTGAACGGTACCATGATGGGTTTTTCTGAAAAGGAGATTGACGAAAAGCTCCCTGCCATATTGGAGTTTGCGGACATCGGGGATTACGTGTATCAGCCCGTGAAGACTTATTCCAGCGGCATGTTCGTGCGCCTGGCTTTTGCCGTGGCCATAAATATTGAGCCGGAGATCCTGATCGTGGATGAGGCACTGTCCGTGGGAGACGTTTTCTTCCAGTCGAAGTGCTATCACAAGTTCGAAGAATTCAAGGAGATGGGGAAGACGATCGTTTTCGTCAGCCATGACCTTAGCAGCATTGCAAAGTATTGTGACAGGGTGTTCCTGCTGAATAAGGGTACGCTTCTGGGAGTTGGCAGTCCGAAAGAGATGATCGATGCGTATAAGCAGGTGCTGGTCGGACAATATAAGGCAGGGGGATCCAAGGGAACGACGGCGGAAGCGCTGGACGAGGCCTTTGAGGAAGCCAGCGGAACGAACCCCAATGCGCTGGAATACGGTGATGGCAAGGCAAGGATCGAGGAGTATTACCTGACGGATGAGCACGGCACCCGCACCACCACGCTTCTAAAGGGATCTGAGTTTACGTTGCACTTGAAGGTGAAATTTCAGGAAAGACTGACCGCGCCCATCTTTGCTTTTACGGTCAAGAACGTGCGCGGGACGGAGATCACCGGGACGAACACCATGCTGGAGAAGGCATTTTTGGACGGCGTGGAAGCAGGCCAGGTGAAGGAGATTACGTTCACGCAGAAGGCAGACCTGCAGGGTGGGGAATATCTTTTATCCCTGGGCGTGACGGGCTATGACGGCGACATGTTCCAGGTGTATCACCGCCTGTATGACATCATAAACATGACAATTGTGTCAGATAAGAATACCGTTGGTTTTTATGACATGAATTCCAAAATTGTAGTGAAGGACGCTTAAAGGATGAGCGAAGAAGAAAAGAAAACGTTTACGAATGAGACCATAGGAAAGGTCGTGCTGGACCTCTCCAAGTATCCCGGTGAGGATTTGTACAGCGACGGCGCCGTGGAGGAGGAGCTCTTAAAGATCGCAAGGGATCTTTCGCCCGTGGAATATGGCAAGGTGATCGATGAGAGGGGCAGTTGGCCCATCCTGTATCACTTCTCAAAGCAAAGAGAGAATATTTTGGAGTGGGTCCCCGTGAAGAAGACGGACAAGGTCCTAGACCTCGGCAGCGGTTGCGGCGCCATCGCGGGAGCTCTTGTGAAGAAGGCGGCGAGCGTTACCTGCGTGGATCTGTCCAGAATGCGCAGCAGGATTAATGCCTATCGCCATTCAGATTGTGAAAACCTTACCATCAAGGTGGGAAATTTCACGGACGTGGAGCCGGAGCTGGACCGGGATTTCGACCTGATCTGCCTGATCGGCGTGTTCGAGTACGGCATCAGCTACGTTGGCGGTGAGACACCCTTTGTTGATTTCTTAAAGATCATAAAGTCCCACTTAAAGCCAGGAGGCCGGATCATCATTGCCATAGAGAATAAGCTGGGACTAAAGTATTTCGCGGGATGTAAGGAAGACCATCTGGGCACTTATTTTTCCGGGATCACGAACTACGTGGATGGAGGACATGCGCGGACCTTTAGCAAAAAGGGTCTGGAGAAGATTTTCCAGGATGCGGGCGTACCTGAGTACCATTTTTACTATCCCTATCCGGATTATAAGTTTATGACGACGCTCTATAGCGACAAAAGGCTCCCCGGAAAGGGCGAGCTTTCGAACAACATGCGGAATTTTGACAGGGACAGAATCCTTTTGTTTGATGAGAAAAATGCCTTTGACGGCATTTCGGAGGACGGGCTGTTTCCCGTCTTTTCCAATTCCTTTTTGGTGGTTCTCGGACCGGATTATGATACGGAATACGTAAGATATTCGAATGACAGGGCTCCCCAGTTCCAGATCTGTACGGAGATCCTGGGGGGACCGGAGAGAATCGTCAGAAAGCGTCCTCTTTGCGAGGATGCCGCGGAGCACGTAAGCGCCATGGCAGGGGCATGTGAGAGCCTAAAGGAGCGTTTTGAAGGCGGCGAGCTGACCGTAAACCAGTGCAAGCTGGCGGAGGCGGATGACCTACCCTGCGCAGAGTTTGAATTTGCAAAGGGCGTGACGCTGGCCTCTCTCTTGGACAAGGCCTTGGACCGCGGGGACGAGGAGGAATTCAAAAGGCTCTTCAAGGAATATCTCCGCAGGATCGATTACCACAGCGACGCCCCCGTTACGGACTTTGACCTGGTATTTTCAAATATTTTGGTGGACGGGGATCACTGGACGCTCATTGATTACGAGTGGACCTTTGGCAAGGCGATGGAGACGCGGGAATTGGCATTCCGCGCGATCTACTGTTATCTATTGGAGGATGAAAAACGCGAGCGTCTGCCCATGGACTGGGTGCTGGAGGAGCTGAAGGTCACGCCGGAAGAGGCGGATGCCTATCGCGAGCAGGAGCAGGAATTCCAGAAATACGTGGAGGGTCAAAAGCTCTCCATGGCAAAGATGCGCGAGAGGATCGGCAAGAAGATCATCAAGCCCTGGAAGCTGATCGAGAGCTATCAGGACGCGGAGCAGATCTTCCGGGTACAGATCTATGAGGACCGGGGCAACGGATATAATGAGGATCAGTCTTATTTCGTTCCGGAGGCCTTTGTCAGCGACAGACAGATCGAGCTGGAGCTGAAGGTGGGCGGAGACGTGAAAACGCTTCGGATCGATCCCATCATGGATTCCTGCGTGGTCAAGGTACTGGAAATGACCTTTAATGGCGAGCGCGTGCCGCTCGAGAAAAAGAAGATTCTTCTCGTAAATGGCAGAAGCAGCGGAGGGGAACTGCCGAGCATTGTCTTTCCGACGGCGGATCCCAATCTCGGGATCAATCTCGAAATGCTCTCGACTCAGGCTGAAAACATTCTCTATGCCTCCCTTGAGGTTACGAGAATACCCCGGAATGCGGCGGAGGATCTCTGCGGCGCTCTGGCAAAGCATCTTCGATTCTAAGAAAACGGCAGATCGGAAAGATTACCGCTTGAAAACGTAACTTGAGAAAAGGCACTCCGCGAGAGGAAAAGATGGAACAGGAACACAAGAGGCGTCCTCATTATTCCGGGACGCACCCGAAACGGTTTGAAGAAAAATATAAAGAGCATCAGCCGGAAAAGTACGGTGACACCATCCAGAAGGTGATGGGGAAGGGCAGCACGCCTGCGGGCATGCATATCTCCATTATGGTGCAGGAAATCCTTGATTTTCTACAGATCCAGCCGGGGCAGCGAGGGCTTGATGCCACGCTGGGCTACGGCGGCCATACGAGGGCCATGCTGGACCAGCTTCAGGGGAAAGGACACCTCACGGCGCTGGACGTGGATCCGATCGAGTCCGCCAAGACCTTGGAACGCCTTCGCGCGGTGGGGTATGGCGAGGAACTACTTACGGTAAAGCTTGTGAACTTTGCGAACGTTGACGAAGTGGCGAAGGAGCAGGGAAAATTTGATTTTGTGCTGGCAGATCTCGGCGTGTCCTCCATGCAGATCGATGATCCGTCGAGAGGCTTTTCCTACAAGATCAACGCACCGCTGGATCTTAGGATGAATCCAAGGGAGGGGGTCAGCGCGGCGGAGAGACTGAAGGAACTGACGAGGGAAGAGCTGACGGGACTTTTGGTGGAGAATTCCGATGAACCCTATGCGGAGAAGATCACCAACCAGATATTCCGGAGGCGTGCGTCCGGCAAGCCCGTGGAGACGACCTTTGACCTTCGTGACGCGATCCGGGACGCCCTTGCGTTTTTGCCTGCAAAGGAGCGCGAGGAAGAGCAAAAGAAAGCCTGTCAAAGGTGCTTTCAGGCGCTTCGCATTGACGTGAACAGTGAATTTGAGGCATTATATGCCTTTTTGGAAAAGCTCCCCGGAATCTTAAACCCGGGCGGGCGCGTTGCCATCCTGACGTTTCATTCGGGGGAAGACAGGCTGGTGAAAAAATCCTTCAAGGAATTGGAGCGGGAAGGAGTTTATGCGGAGGTTTCCAGGGACGTGATCCGTCCGGGCGCAGAGGAGATCTTCCGGAATCCCCGGGCAAAGTCTACGAAAATGAGGTATTGCGTTAAGAGTTAGAAACGAGTCGGAAGGACGGCATAAGAGCTAAGAGTTTGGCAGTGTGGGTTATCAAGCTGAGAGGGTGGGCAATTGGGCGTAAAAGGAATGATCAAAAGGCTGGGCGAGTTACCCAGGATCATAAACTATGATGCAGAGCTGCAGTCCATGCGGGGAAATTATGAAAAGTGGCTCTTTTGGCAAGAGCATGCCCAGGACGTGCAGGAAGATCTGGAACATGAGGAAGGTTTACCCGTGACGACGGAAGGGTATTTTGGCAACCGGTCTCTTTTTGCCATGCAGTCTTATTTTGCGCGCCATCCGCAGGTTTTGATTCTGTACGGGGATGAAGACGCGAGGCAGAAGGACGGAACGCTAAGTCATCCGTGGTTTCGGCCGGATTGGTCTCCGGAACGTCTGGAGAATTGTTTTTATCTTGGAAGCCTGATTGCCTTTCGAAAAACCTTTCTGGCAAAGTATGTGGACTGGAAGGAGATTTTAGGACCATTTCAGGTCTCAGAGGTTGAGAGCGAGGCTGAGGGCAGATCCAAGAAGAATGAGGAATATGCGCTGATCTTCGCAAATGAAACGCCGGATGAGGCCTACAGGGAGATGGTGAGAACCCTGTGCGAAAGAGCCGGCGGTTGGGAGAGAGGACGAGGTTCCATTGCGCATTTGCCCGGAATCCTGTATCATTGCAGCAGTCTGGAACGGTTTCTGGCTTTTGCCGATCCCGCAACGGGACACAGGCGCATGCAGGATCCGCCGGCGGACCTTCTCTCCGTGATCGTATTGACCAAGGATCATCCGGAGCTGATGGAGAACTGTCTTAAGGCTCTAAAAAGGGCGTACGGAATACCGGCGGAGGGACCGGAAAGCGTAGAACACCCTGGCTTGGAAGTGATCATTGTAGATAATGGCAGTACCAAAGAAAATCGCGAACGGCTGGAAAAAATCCCGGACGTGACGTATCTTTACGAGCCGATGGAATTTAACTTTTCAAGGATGTGCAATCTGGGAGCGGAACGGGCAATGGGAAAGTATTTGCTTTTCCTGAACGATGACGTGGAGCTTTTGCCGGAGAGTCGTCTGGATCAGATGATGATGCTGGCGGCGCGTCCGGGTGTCGGGAGCGTTGGCCTGAAATTATTTTATCCGGATTCCACCCTGATCCAGCACGTGGGGATCACAAATCTTCCCACGGGACCGGTGCATAAGCTCCTTTTTCTGGATGACAGGGAGGAACATTATTTCGGCAGAAACCGCGGCTGGTGGAACGTGCTGGCGGTCTCCGCCGCATGTGTGATGCTTAGGGCTGAGGTTTTTTGGGAAGCAGGCGGTTTCTACGAGGAATTGGCGGTGGCCTATAATGACGTCGCGCTGGGATTTCGATTGTATGAGCTGGGATATCGCAACGTCGTGACCTGTGATGCATTTGCATATCACCATGAATCGTTAACGCGCGGGAGTGATGCGGATGAGAAAAAGAGGGAGCGACTGTTGGTGGAACAAAAAAGGCTTTATCAGCGTTTCCCGGAACTGAAGAACGTGGATCCTTATTTTTCGGATTATCTGAGCAGACAATCCACGGATACCCGCATACGGCCGGCATATGAGACCATGAATAACGTGTTGCAGATCGTGACCCCCATGCCGATTGGGGAGATTGAAGGGATTCGCATGGATCCATGCCTGAAGGTTTGCGTGGAAGAGGACCGGGGCGGGGAGATGTTGGGATATGCCGTTGTCCTGGGGGATGACAATGCCTGCTATGAGCGCTTCCTAATCTTGGAAAGGGAGTCGGGAGAACGTTATAAGATCAAGCTTCACGAGCAATACCGGCCGGATCTGGAAGAGAAAATGACGGATCAGCAGAGAGTGGCGCTGAGTGGTTTTTGGATCTGTCTGACGAAGGGAACGCTTCCTCCGGGTAGGTATCGCGTAGGCTGCCTTGCCAAACGCAAGGTGGGCAGCTTGAAGCTTTTTTACTGGAGCGATCATGAAATGAACGTAAAAGAATAAATCCTTACGAACAGTAAGTAAAACGGAAAAGGACGTAACAATGGCGGATTTGGATTACAAAGAGCTATATGAAAAAGAAGCATTAAAGTGTTCGGAACTTGCGGGCAAGCTTTCAGAGCTCGAGATGAAAAACGAAGAGCTGGAATGGAATCTCGGAAGGATCAAAGGCAACGTGCTTTGGAGAATGACGGGACCGCTCAGAAAGTGCATGCACTGGGGGATCCGACAGAGAGACCGCTTAAAGAATTGCGGAAGCATCAAGGGCGTGTTCCGAAAGCTTGATCAAAAGAAGTTGGAGAAGAAAGCCATGCATGCCCTGGGCACGGGAAGTTTTCCCACGCCGGAGCAGGCAGCCGCGGAGCGCGCCGCAACCTTCCCAAGGATGGTGAAGATCAGCATCCTCGTGCCGCTTTACAATACGCCGAAGGAGTTTCTTGCAGAGATGATTGAGTCCGTGACGGGGCAGACCTATGCAAACTGGGAGCTTTGCCTGGCGGACGGATCTGACGACGAGCATGCTTTTGTGGGTGAGGTCTGCAGAGAATACGCAGCGAAGGCGGAGGGCAGGATCGTCTACAAGAAGCTTGAGAAAAACATGGGTATTTCCGGAAACACCAACGCATGTCTCACCTTGGCGACGGGGGAATATATTGGTCTTTTTGACCATGACGACGTGCTGCATCCGTCCGTACTCTATGAATACGTAAAAGCCATCAACGAGCAGGGGGCGGACTATCTTTACTGTGATGAGATCACCTTTAAAAGCGGTGATTTGAATCACATGCTGACGTTGCATTTTAAGCCGGATTACGCGCCGGACAATCTGCGCGCGAACAATTATATCTGTCATTTCAGCGTTTTTTCCAGAGAGCTTTTGGACGGCACGGAGCTCTTCCGCACGCAGTTTGACGGAAGCCAGGATCATGACATGATCCTTCGCCTTACGGACAATGCAAAGAAGATTGTGCACGTGCCCCGCGTCATGTATTATTGGCGCTCCCATGCGGGCAGCGTTGCCTCCGGCATTGAGGCAAAGCCCTATGCGATCGCGGCAGCAAAGGGCGCCGTTGCAGAGCATCTAAGGAAGCATGGCTTTGACCACTTCCAGATCACGAGCACGAGGGCCTTTGCCACGATTTTCCGCATCCAGTATCAGATCATTGGACATCCCAAGATCAGTATTGTAATCCCGAACAAAGATCATCTGGAGGATTTGGAGCGCTGCGTTTCCAGCATTCTTGAGAAGTCCACGTACGATAATTTTGAAATCGTTATCGTGGAAAATAACAGCGAAACGACGGAGATCAAGGAATACTATTCCAAGCTTCTTGGATATGATTACGGACAGGCGCTGACAGACTCCGCGGCGGAGGGCGCAGGGAAAATGCTTCGCGCAGGAGAAAAGAGCGTGGCACCCGGTAAGATCAAGCTTGTGACCTATGAGGGTAAGTTTAATTACTCCGCCGTCAACAATCTTGGAGAGTCTTATGCAGAGGGAGAGTACGTGCTGCTTTTGAACAACGACACGCAGGTGATCACTGCAAATTGGCTGGAGGAACTTCTCATGTATGCTCAGCGCGAGGACGTGGGTGCCGTGGGAGCAAAGCTCTACTATGGGGATCACACGATCCAGCATGCCGGCGTGATCTTGGGGCTTGGGGCGCATAGAACGGCGGGACATTGCCATTATAAGCAGGCAAGGCAAAACCTGGGTTACATGGGGAGATTGTGCTATGCGCAGAATTTCAGCGCCGTCACGGGTGCCTGCCTGATGGTGAAAAAGTCCTTATATGACGAAGTGGGCGGCTTGGATGAAGGCTTTGCCATCTCGTTAAATGACGTGGATTTCTGCTTAAAGCTTCGACAGAAAGGCCTGCTGAACGTCTTTACGCCTTTTGCGGAGCTTTATCACTTTGAATCCATTTCCCGCGGGTTGGATGATCAGGGAGAAAAGGCCCAGAGATACAATCAGGAATCTGAGCAGTTCCGCACGAAGTGGAAGGCCGTGCTGGAGGCGGGGGATCCTTATTATAATCCTAATTTCTCATTGGATAAGAGTGATTTTTCCCTTAGGATCTCATAATTATCACTGGTTTTTGACGTGAGAAATTGCTTCAAAGCAATAAAGACTTATGGAGATGACAAGCTTGAAAAAGAATGTATTTTTGGCAGAATTACAAAGGCGTCTTGCCGGTCTTGAACAGACGGACGTCGCGGAACGTCTGGCGTTTTATGACGAGATCATAGAGGATTACAAGGCGGACGGGGTGCCGGAGGAAGAAGCGGTGGCAAAGCTTGGAACGGTTGACGAGATCGTGGCCCAGGTGATGTCAGAGATCCCCCTGACGAAGCTCGTTGTGAAAAAGATGAAGCCTCAAAAGACGGTGAACGGTGGGAAGATTGCCTTGGTGATCCTCACGTTCCCCCTGTGGTTTCCGCTCATGATCACTGCATTATCCCTGATCTTTTCACTCTACGTCGTGCTTTGGGCCATTGTGATCGCCTTGTTTGCGGTGGATCTGGCTCTGTTTTGTGCGGCAGTCTTTTTGTTCCTCAGCGTTATCCCGTTGGTCATGGCCAAGAACGTGGCTTTGATCGGAATGGTGATTGGCGGGGGGTTTTTGTGCCTGGGTCTGTTTATGCTGTTCCTTTCGGTCAGCCTGTTAGCCGCAAAAGCTGCCCTTAAGCTCGGCGGTAGGTTCCTGTTGTGGCTAAAATCCTTCTTTATCGGAAAGGAGGAAAAGAGACGTGCGTAAATGGCTTATCTGGAATTTGATCGGCGTAATTTTATGCGTGATTGGCGCCGTGATCATTGTAAAGACGCTCTTCCAGGCAGGGTTTGACGCAGAAAACTTTAATACTGCCGAGTACGTGATGAATGCGTGCGACGTGGAGGAAGCATTTACCAATCTGTCGATCAGGGGAGACATTGAGAACGTCATTCTTGTAGCGTCCGGGGACGAAAAGTGTCACGTGATCTTCCGGGAGGAGGAAAGGGCGCCGCATCAGGCAAGAGTGGAAAAGGATACCCTGACCATTACCGTGACGGATGACAGACGATGGTACGAGAAGATTGGGTTTTGGACGGAGGGGCCCACGGTCACGATCGCGCTCCCAAAAGCGGAATATGGTGAGATCAAGATTGAAAACAACACGGGTGACGTCCGGATTACGGACGTTAAGTGTCAAAACCTGTATTTGAAGGGAAATACGGGTGACGTGGAGCTGACGCGCGTAATCGCGGGTGAAGAGATCAAAGTGGATCTCAACACGGGCGACGTGAGCTTCAGGGAATGTGACGGAGATGCGATTTACGTGGAGACGGTGACTGGGGACGTGACGGGAAGTTTTCTTTCGGGGAAGCGCTTTGAAACAAAGACAAGCACGGGGGACGTAAAGGTGCCGGATTCTTCGGAGGGCGGAACCTGTAGCGTCAAGACGAATACGGGTGACGTAAAGCTAGAGATCAAGTAGGAAAGAGGGACAAGAAATTGACGGTATTATATTATGGGAGTGTATTTTTGCTATCACTTCTGTTTTCCGCAATCTACGTCTATATGTGGCATAAGCATTTCGATGCGAGCATAACGATGGTGTTCACGCTGATACCGATCGCATGCCTTGGATACGTGTTGCTTGGAATTTCAGGCACGATCAATGAGGTGATCGTGGCGGTAAAGATCACGTATCTCGGGGGCTGTTTTCTCCAGTTTTTCATGCTGTTCACCATATTGCACCTGTGCGGCGTCGAACTGGGAAGATGGAGCAGAATTCTATTGTTTGTGCTCAGTTGTCTGCTGTATGCATCTGCCTTGACCATCGGTTATCTGGATCTGTTTTACAAGAATCTGTCCTTTGAGTTGGTGGGCACGACGAAGATTCTGCATAAGGAATACGGATGGATGCACACCTTCTTTTACGTGGTCGTTTGCGTGATCTTTGGTGCGGAACTCATTGTGATCGGTTATTCCTGGCTGAAGAAGCGCCAGATTCCAAGGACAATCATTCATCTTTTGATTTTCCCGATCATCATCGTTATATTTATCTTTTTTGGCGGCAAACATGTCACGAATAAGGTGGATCTGATACCGCTTGGTTACGTCATTGCGCAGTTCCTGTATCTGCTCATCGCGTATCGGTTGAACCTTTATAACGTGAGCGACACGGTGATCGATTCCATGGTCCGGGAGAGGTCCATCGGATACGTATCCTTTGATTTCAAGTATAAGTATTTGGGAAGCAATGAGACGGCGAGGGCAATCGTGCCGGAATTGTCTCTTTTGGCCGTGGACCAGCCTTTGGGGTATAAGCCTGCGGAACGGAAGCTGCGGCATTTTATTGACGGATTTAGCAAGAACCCGGACAACGCGCTGTTTGTATACGTGGTGAAGGGAGAGGAAGGAAAAGAGGAAGAGGAGAGGTTCTATAACGTGAACGTAAGCTTCCTCAATGACGGCGTCCGCAGGCGCGGCTACCTTGTCACGTTCACGGATGACACGCAAAACAGAAAGTATATCAACCTCTTGGACTCCTATAACGAGAACCTGAAGAGAGAAGTAGAGAATAAGACGCAGCACATCGTGGAGATGCATGACAATCTGATCATGAGTCTTGCAATGATGGTGGAAAGTCGTGACAATTCCACTGGAGGGCACATTAAGCGAACCAGTGAAGGCGTCCGGATTTTGATTGATGAGATTAAGAAGGAGGGGACGCTTTCGCTCTCGCCGGAGTTTTGCAAGGATGTGGTGAAGGCTGCGCCGATGCATGATCTTGGGAAGATCGCAGTCGATGACGAGGTGCTCAGAAAACCCGGAAGATTCACTCCGGAGGAGTATGAGAAGATGAAGAGCCATGCGGCTGAGGGCGCCCGCGTCATTCATGAGATTCTTGCGCACACGGAGGATGAGTCGTTTAAGATCATCGCGGAGAACGTAGCGCATTATCATCACGAGCGCTGGGACGGTTCCGGATATCCGAAGGGGCTGGCCGGGGAAGAGATTCCGATCGAGGCAAGGATCATGGCGATCGCAGACGTGTATGACGCGCTGGTGAGCAAGCGCGTTTACAAGGAAGCCTTTGATTTTGCGAAGGCAGACACCATCATCATGGAGGGCATGGGCACGCAGTTCGATCCCAGCCTAAAGAGTGTTTATGAGAAGGCAAGGCCCAGACTGGAAGAATACTATGCGACATTGTAACGCAAGACAGTATTCGCTATTTCAATAGATCTGTTGTTCTTGGCGGTACTTTTGAGTACTGCCAAGAATATCTAAAGCTTTCAGCCCAGTGGCAAGGGCATCTGGATTTGCCATAAATCAATCTTTTTCTGTAGTTTGTAGTCTATCAATGTATTTGAGTTATGCATTATACCGCTATCGTACCGCCTAAAGGCCGAAAATGGATTCTGGGCGGTAGTAAGTAATGGAAAACATACCGCCTAAAGGCCGAAAATGGATTCTGGGCGGTAGTAAGTAATGGGAAACATACCGCCTAAAGGCCGAAAATG
>JAEEGL012933627.1_pt1 | contig 116128 bp, 116 predicted proteins | sample 9134231 | NCBI WGS metagenome assembly JAEEGL01 (sample SAMN16246548, study PRJNA631951) | gut metagenome | biome: gut microbiome; feature: rumen; material: fiber-attached | host: Bos | place: Iran: Karaj | collected 2018-10
AAGATACTCGATTTACCCTTAAAGAAGGAGTGGTACGCCATGATTGAGTCTGGCGTCAAGAAGGAGGAATACCGAGGAATCAAGCCATACTGGCTCAAGAGGTTAGCTCTCTATGATAATAGAGACCAGCTGATAGGTCTGAATCCACTTGGCTACACCCATATCCGTTTCCGCTATGGCTACACGGCGCGGACGATGATGTTCAAGGTTGAAGGAATGATTATTGGTCGAGGCAACCCCGAATGGGGCGCTCCGACCGATAAGGACGTCTTCATCATCAGACTCGGGAAGAGGGTCGATGAGGAACACGTCTACTCCCTAACCATAACCGAGCGACAAGCGAAGCTCCTATCCTACGCTTGCGACCAATTCGCTCGGTGCATACAAGGACAAGACTGGTCATTTCAAGACTTGATGGAATCAGCGTGGGAGAAACGTTGCAAGGAAGCAACTGGAAAGATGATGGATAAAGAATGGGATGGAGGTTGGTATGCTATGCGTCACGAAGCAGAAGAAATCTCACATCAGATTAAGAAACGCTTTTGGGGGTTAGAACGCAATTCCTTGTATGGCATCTACTACGATGATACTGCCGACATTTTATGGGATATACATCAAGTCATCCGACATCAGCTTTGGCTTGACCGTCACGATAATGAGAAATCACATATAACGGTTGACGCCTATGAACCTATGCGTGTTGGCGATGAACCATTGGCATACATTGTGAACATTTCAAACGAACAATAACTATGACAAGAGAAGAAATTAACGATAGAATAGAGGTATGTCCTTGGCGTGAACGCCCAATAGGTGACCCTTATGTATGCACGAGATTCATAGGTGCATTCGTTCCCTGTGATGGCAGATGTTCTTGGGTGGTCGATTACCCGAAACTTAAAGAACTTGAAGCACGGAAAAGGAATAAACTATGACAAGAGAAGAATTTGATAAACTAAAGGTCGGTGACAAGGTGCGCCACGCTTTCGGCGGCATAGGCATCGTCACTGAAAAAGAAGAAAATGGCTACACGGTCAAGGACAAGGGCTTTGACTGTGGCGATGGTCAATGCGAGGTATCATTTGCTTGGAACGAAGGAGAATTGATAAGTCAAAAGCCAATAAGACAAGTCCTGTTTCACAATGGCATAGCAACAACAACGGATGACCTCGTTCCGCTTCATATTCAAAGACAGCAATTTTATAACGTAGACCTATGAATAGCAGACAACGCTTAAAATACCTAAAACATAGCGTCCCGTGCGCCCACGAATGGCGGTATTTGGACTGTTATGTCGGCGATGTACAAACATTATGCTTAGCGAGCAAGGACAAAAACGAATTTTGCGACGGTTTAGGTTGCAAGATGTATCGACCAGCTTATCCAATTCAATTTCACAAAAAATATTGCCTATGAAAATAAAAATCGTTCCAAGATGGGAACAACATCTCGCCGAAGAAGGGCGTGAAACAAAACTTTACGACGTGTACCACGGCTTTTCGCGTCTATTCTTTCCAACTGAGTGGAAGTTAGCTGAATCGGGACTTTCAGAGAAAGAAATGAAAGAATACTTACAACCATACTTGTTTGGGCATTCTCCTCTTGTTGTTTCTAAAATTGAGATAAATCTATGAAAAGTAAAATCTACGAATTTAACCCAGTGCTTTATCCATTATATGGCAAAGAAACGTAAAATAACAAGGGAAGAAATCATAAAAGTTTTTCTTTCTGGAAGGTCTGAAGCATACCACAAGTTATGCCTCGACATCTTGTTTGAAGATATAGCCGATATTATCCCTAAAAAAGAACAACTATGACTTACGAAGAATTAAAAAAGGTGCCGTTCCATTTTGTGAGTCACCTGTCGATGGAAGATGAACATTGCACCACCTACGCAAGTGAGGATGGTCGCATAGGTTTCTGTAACCACGTTCCATACAAGAATGGCGAACCGAAAGGTCGCTCTTACCGCCACTATATGATTGATGGGAAGGTCTACAAGACCAAGGAGAAGTTCGTCGAGGCATTGGAGCAATTCAAACCGAATGTCGTACCATTTAAAAAATAACGCAACTATGGGAACAATAAAAGATTCGGCTCACCGCTCAGCCTTCGATAAGGCCGTGCAAGGCTACGTCAAAGCCCTATTGGAACTCTATGACTGGGACGCCTTTTACGGCTACTGGGTCGGTGGTGACACCACGGATGTATATGCCTATGGCGATGCCTATTTCATCTCCCTCCCCGACATAATCTACATCGTGGACAACGACGTGCCGCTCGCGGTATATGAGGAGTGGGAGGAATACTGCCTATGGGCAAGCGAGTTCGGGCTGACAACACCCAACTTCCCTTCATGGGTGAGGGGATGCCCACGTGTATCAGAGGAAGAGAGGGATCGCTTGACGCAGATGAAAGCCCAGCTTGAAGAAGAAATCAGAAACTACAAACAACGTTACTAACATGAGAGAATTTAAAGTAGAGACCTTTATGTCGTGGGAGAACGACTATTGGGAAAAGAATCCCGAGACCCATCAGTACGAGCAGAAGACCATCCGTGCCATAGCCCTCTGCGACCGACACGGCTATTTCGTCGTCGCCATCAACTGCATGCGCGACGGGGATATGGGGGAACAAGGCGAGGACGGCGTGTTCGAGCGTTACTGGGGTGGCGACTACATCTACGAGGACGAGTACGCGACCCTACGCCCCGCAACGGGGCCTGAGGTTGCGCTATACCTCAAGCACGTCCCCCTCCATTCGGGCGACCCGTATGAGCGCATCGTAGGCAAGGTCAAGGATAGGAACGGCATCCATATCGTCTCCGTCAAGAGGGGGAAGGTGATGCGCAACCTACTACTCCTCGTCCAAGCCGTCAAGTTTCTGCCGTCGCGGATAAGACGCAAGCTTCAAGGCGGCCATTGGTGATTTTAAGCTAACGAAAGCTAAAGTCGTGGCTATCAAGCTAAAGAGTGTGTCTTTACTTGGTAACTATGGGTAAATGTATTACCTTTGCAGTACCAAATAAAAGAACTTTCAAGCTGACGAGCACCGCTGGAAAGTGAGTTCGTCCAATGAATTTAAAATTTATCCATCAAATTATTTGGTGGCTAAATATATTTTCTATATTTTTGCATCGAGTTATTAACTTTCAACCTAAATTTTGAATATATGAGTAAGTATGCAGCAATGTCGGACGAGCAGTGGATAGCTGCCTTCGACGAGTTCGTTAAGAAGTACGGAGCCCCAGACCCCGAGCCTGTGAGGGTATTGAACCTCATCATGCGCAAGCCCTTTGCGGAGGCAATCCTCCGTGGTGAGAAGAAGGTGGAGATACGCTCCTTTTCCGACCACTATTTCGACCGCCTCACGGACAAGAAGGTGGACAAGTGGATGACGGCACACCGCAACGACGAGAACATGGATCACGAAGCCTTCGAGGAGTTCATGTGCGCCACGCGGCCCGTAGGCACCATCCATTTCCATAATTACAACAACTCGTGGTTCTTGGACGTGAAATGCACCGAGAACGCCCTCATCGGGCTTACGGAGGAGAACGTGGCAGACCTCCAGAATAGATTCGGCTGCCATGAGTTCGACGAGCTGCTCGAGTCCTTCAAGGCCAAGGAGAACGGCTCGAAGGATATGGCCGTGGCAAGGCCGCTATTCTATTACTTCGCCATCGGCGAGGTGCTCGACACCAACCTCAAGATAGATTAGAGGGCAATGGGGCGAGTCATGCACGTGATAGCCCCACCCTCCACAATTCGCAGAAAGCAGCACAAAGAGAGCAATGCTGCCAAAGGCCCCAAAAGGGGGTGAGCGGTGGAGCGATACCACACTGCGGAACACACGAAGATATGAGTTGAGAACGTCAAAATGCGTATGTTATGGCAGAGATAGTATCAGCAAGCATCCGTAACTCCCGTGGCCAAGCCGCAGGTTATGGATACTTCACACGTCGCCGTGACGGTTCTGCAGGACGGTATCTTGGGTCAGGTGCAAGATCTCTTACTCGTTCGGAGGGTATTGCCACCGCAGGCACAAGCCGCATGGCACAGACCATCCGTACCTCTGGAGCACGTCAGGCCGCTCGCACCCGTCGCGTAGGTCTTTAATTGAATATGGGAGGGGCGCACGGGCGTTCCTCCCATTGCTAATTTTATCAACTCATGTCAGAATCCAGAACAGCAAGGCAGCAGAAGGCCGAGACGACCAACGTGGTCTCCTCGAGCATCCGTCAGCGGTATTCCCGTACCGCACGGGCGTTCGCGGGCAACCAGTGGCGGCAGTTCTTGGAGGAAAGGCAATAACCGAAACATTTCAATTATACAACTATGGCAGAAGTCAGTATTGCACGTGAGAGTGGGGCAAATCCCATTAATGCAGTGAGTAGCCGCACACGTGCTTATATGCCTATCTTCGGTGATGCACGTAATTGGGATGAGACAAGCAGACTTGTTCAAGCCGTTGGCGACAGAGGAGCAGCGTTAAAGCAGCGGGTTCGTCGTTCCTATCCTATAAACGGGGACAATGATGAATACAACCGCCGCATTGCAAGAATAAACAGAGCAACGAATAACATGAACAGGCGTTTGCTTGGCTATTAAAGGCGAGTCATGTCAGAAATTTCAATAGCAAGGGAAAACAAGGTCAGCCCGTTAAATGCGGTGCGCAATCAACGTATGAACGTGGTGGCTCATCCTTTGCGGATTGAAGTGACAGGGACACCAGAAGAGAAGATACGTCAAGCATTCGCCGCTTTGAACGAAAGTAGGAGAGTCCATATTGTCCCATTTTCAGTCGGAGCCGTAGAACGGCGGATGAGCGACGATGCACACAGGTATAATATCGTAGGCGCAGACGGTGATTTATATTTTGACCAACGCACACTAACCCATACACCACGCTCTTCAAAGCAAAGGGATGGTATTTCGGTATCAGAACAAAGCATGGCAACTTTCCCTACACGTCGCGTTCAAATGGATTTGTACTGGGATTCATGGAATGGTGGTGCGTATGTCTATACAGACTACAAAGAAAAGTATATTGTCAGGCCTAACGGGAAAATAAGAATAAACAGGAAGGAAGAAAGGCACGCCTATGTAGTTACTGGGCGTGAGATAAGTAATAGGGAAGAATTTAATGATAGAAAAAGGTACAGAAAAGTAGAAGAAAGGTGAGCGTCAGGACTCGAACCTGCTCTCTTGCGGTAAGGCAATCCACCGTGTCCAACATCGTGGTTCTACCCACCTTCTTCAAGTGCAAAGGTAAGCGATTTTTGCGAACCGTGCAAGTAAAACGCAAAAAAAGTTCATATAAGTAGTAAAAAAGAAACGAATATGTTAGACAAGGCATTCATAATAGCTGACGAAATCGCCAAGCGCGGCGTTGAGGAGGTTATTCTCTTCCATTCCGCGAGTGGCAAGGACTCCATCGCCTTGCTTGACATCCTCGCACCGAGGTTTAAGCGCGTGGTGTGCGTCTTCATGTACGTCGTGAAGAACATGGAGCATATCAACCGCTACATCAGCTACGCGAGGAAGAAATACCCGTCATGTGAGTTCGTCCAAGTTCCGCATTTCGCCGTGTTCTCCTATATCAAGTACGGATATATGGGGCATCCGTGCGACCCCAAGCAGAAGCTCTACAACATGGCCGACCTCACGGAGATGGTGCGGAAGAAATACGGCATCGAGTGGGCGTTCTACGGCTTCAAGCAGAGCGATTCGCTCAACCGCCGCTGCATGCTCAGAACCTATACGATGGAGGCCATCTGCGAGAAATCGAAGAAGTGCTATCCGTTGTCACACTACAAGAACAAGGATATATTGGAATATATCGACCGCACGGGGCTCATACAGCCCGAACGCTATGGGAAGGGCCAGTCGAGCGGTCAGAACATCACCGATATAGACTACCTCTTGTACATTCGGGAGAAATTCCCGAACGATATGAAGAAACTATTTACTGAATATCCCGACTGCGAGAGGCTGCTCTTCGAGCACGACTACAAGCAGAAGGAACAAAACGAAAAAGGATAATGTTATGGCAGAAGTAAGTGTCACGAGAGAACGTTCCGCTAATGCTTTAAATGTAGTCAGTCGCAGAACAAGGACTTTCGCGCCAGAAGGTGGAGAGTATGCAGTTAGGCAAAGGGCTATGAGAATGCGATATGTTAATCAAGTTGCAAACGATAATGGCTCGCTGACGAACAATCCGAGATACATCAACGAGGAACGCATCAATCGCGCCGAGCAGAATATGTTAAGAAGGCTTGGTGCTTATCCTTATAATCGCAGATAAATTCGGATTGTATAAGGAGGTTACAATAGCAAAAAACAAGGTAAAATACAACAGACTATGGCAGAAATTTCAGTAGCGCGTGAGGGCAGAACATCTCCGTTAAACGCCGTAGGAAGTGCGCGGTACTCCGAGCTTGTGCAAAGGGCAAGGAATAGAGGTTATGCGCAGACGACCATAGACGGTCTTGATGTGCGAGTGACATTGCGGGAGGGGTTCTTTGTAAACCGCCCCAATTATTATGAAGTCAGCGTATCAAGGAACGGTCGGAACTACGAGTATACTGAGACACGCAGACCCACGGGGCTCACGGAAAATTTCGTTGCAGAAGCCGTTAGAAAATATAAAAAATGATGAATTATGGCAAGTGAGGTATTTTCAGCGAGAGAAAGTTCCCCCAAGGCTCTCAACGCAATAGGCAGGGCAAGGCAATCTGCGGCAAGTCTGCAAGATGTCTATTCCCGTGTGCGGAACGGTCTGCTTGGCGTCACTGGCAAGATGGAGAGCGGTGCAGGCGCTAATGGCAGGATGTATGTCGGCGAGCACGCGTCAATCACTTCTGGGAACGACCGTTTCGAGATAGGAATAGAGAGAAGCCGCCCCGAATACATAGCGCTATACCACAATAACGACTATGTAGGCGGCTATCGGATTGAGGCCAACCCATATTCAGGGACACGCCCCATGCCTTCATTCAGAATCGCGGAAGATATTATGGAACGAATACGTTACACGCAGCGGAGCAGCCGCTTTAGATAACCTTATCAAATAAACTCCTATGGCAGAAATTACAGTTGCAAGAGAAACAAGTGCCGCTCCCTTGAACGGAATAAGCGGAAGGACAAGAGGAAGGACTCCCGTCGTGCTTATGAATAACGGTTTCGGGCGTTCGGTATCGTTGGCTTCATCTACCGACCGAGGTAAGAACGAGGCGATGAGATTCTTGAGCGAACATCTTTCCGTTAGAGGCGCATCCGAAAATTCGTCCGTGGATAGCTTTATCCGAGTGAACAACGGAGAATACGAGGTCAAGGTATGGAATGAGACGGGACAAAGTTGGAACTCGGGCAGATTGTACGGTTCTATCGTACCGTCAAGAAACAACACGGGCAAGGTTCTCACGTTCAAGAAGCAAAGAGGTCGCTGGACGGGGACGCTTACTGAACGCGGGAACTACGGGAGACCCGACCGAACATCAAGAGTGTTTTAACATGGAGGACTTATTATGGCAGAGGTATCAATAGCAAGAGAAGGAACAGCCATGGGGTTGAACGCAAGAAACGCCATGGGAGGCAGGATGCAGTCCGCGAATAGCTTCAGCGCACGTATAAGTAGAGACACGAGCACGGATGAACGTGATAGAATGAATAACTTGTTGGGCAATAGTTTTGTCAAGCCGACCTATGCTTACCAAGCAGAGGATTATAAGGCTGCGACGGGAAGAACGCTGCCGCAAGATGCAGTACGAGTGGTGTTCGGGCGCGGCGCAGCGAACGGCTCAGATTTCAATGACGTTATTTCGCAGCCTAAATATTCACATATCAATGTTCTCGAGGCAACCACAAGGGAAGGTCGTATGACCTTTCTGAGTGGGTATAAATCTACATCGGAGATACGAACGCTTGTGAACGAGGTCAAAGGGAAGCAAAGGGCCAGCACGACGCAGAGGACTTTCAAATCTTGGAATAGGAGGAGAGGCTCTATCGGCGGGTTCTAATCGAATAAAAAAACACAGAGATGGCAGCAGAGGTTACACAAGCACGGGAACGTTCATCGGGAGGCGCTGCAAACGTCGTCCGCGGTACCATCCGCACCATCGGCGGCGTCACGGAGGAAGGGTATTCCCCCGCCTTGAAACGTGCCATCCTCGCCTACGAGCACAACCAACGGCAAGAAGAGAGGGAGGCAATGGCGCTCTACGACGATGACGGAAATATGCTGAACCGCGTCCAAGGAAAGCGCGACCATGTCCCCTTGCGCAAGGAAGACGTCCCCCGTGAAGACCTCATCATGACGCATAACCATCCATCCGCTCTTGGCCAGACTGGCTACCGCGGCATCGGGCATTCCTTCTCCCCAGACGACATGGTCTTGGCATTGAAGTTCAAGGCGAAGGAGATGCGAGCCGTGACCCCGAACTACACATTCTCCTTCAAGCGTCCGCAGGGCGGGTGGGGAACGACACAAGCCGCGGTAAGAAGGGCGTTCATACGTGCCGAGGAGAGAGTCGTAGCGGAAGGCCAGTACTACTACGAACGTGCAAGAATGACCGACGTTGCTAATGAAAGGTACATGGCGACCTTTTGGCACAAAGTCAACAAAATAGTTGCAAAGGAATTTGGTTGGAACTATTCAAAGAAGAAAGGGTAAGATATGGCATACGAAAAGCAGATAAACGCGCGTCTCGCCCCCTTCGGGCTGACGACCGCAGACCTCACTCCCGATGAACTCCATCGGGCGCAAGAGGAACAAAGGAACAGGAAAAAGGGATATATCGTCCTTGACGGAGTGCTTACGAGTAGCGATATCTTGTCACGGGCGCTAAAAAAGAAAGGGTAATCACGATGGCAGAGGCAGCAGTAGCACGCGCAAGCAGTAGGAACGCTGCGAACGCAACACGTAGGAATGCAAGTGTCCCAAGAGGCTTGTTCGCTGAACGGAACAAACTCAGAGAGGAGACAGGTATAACCTTGTCCGAAACCGCTCGCGAGCTAAGATACGGCTCGCGTGAATGGAACAGAGCGACGAATGAAGGTGCTTGGCGCTCATACCGAACGACGGACGGCCGATCCTACTTCGTAAGGTACGACGGGAGTATGTATTACGAACGGCGAAGGAGATGACCCTATGGCAAGTGAGGTAACCGTAGCAAGAGAGGGAACTGTCGCCCCATTGGGCAACGCAATGTGGGCATCGCAGCGAATGCCAAATAATGCCCGTCAAGCCTACAGACAGCGCGTCAAGAACCGCCGTGCGGAACTGAAGGCGTCTAACGAAATGCCGACAACGCAAGGTGAGAGAATAGGGTATGACAGCCTCTATACGGGCAAGCTCACGAAATCGTCCATAGCCAAGAAGGATTTGCTTAACCATGCCAACTCGATGGACGCACTTGAAGCAGCCAAGTATGTATGGAACAATCCTTCTTCGCTCCGCAAGGTGCGGGTCAGTCCACTCGGCGAAGGCAAGGATATGAGTAAGCCAGAGAATGTGCGGAACATCAATAAAAAGCGGAAACGCAACATCACTAACTTCAACGTGTATCGCACCACTTACAGAGGGCGGCGGTGGGTAGTGAAGACAGCCCAATATAAGAAAGGCTACGAGACACTGTATGCCATTCAATAGCAGAAGCCCGTCAGCGGTAGGTCTTTACCTATATATGCGTGACGGACTTCTTGTTTTGTTGATGCAAAGATAAGCACTTTATCCGAACCACCCAAATTTTAGCGATAAATATTTGTGCATTTAGCTTATTTTGGCTATTTTTGCGGCAAAATAACTACATTATGGCGAAGAAAGCACTCCAGACAAGCGAGACGAGGGTCATCAAGCGGTCGCAGATACGCAAGAACCCCATCAACCCGAAGCGCCACAAGGAAGACCGCATCAAGCTTCAGGCGAAGAATCTGAAGAAGGTGGGTTACCTCGGCGGGATAGTGTGGAACGAGACGTCGGGCAACCTTATCGACGGACACCGACGCATCTCGGCGATGGACTTGTACTACGGCTACGACGGAACGCCCGCAACCGACTACGATGTGAAGGTGGAGGTGGTTCACATGGGCGAGCAGGAGGAAAAGCAGCAGCTCGCATACATGGCCGCGGGCGACACCAAGGCAGACCTCGACCTCCTCGCCAACTTCGCCGATGAGATAGACTTCGGCGAGATAGGACTCGACCAGAGCGAGATAAACGACATCCTCAATATCGCGGGCGGCGGGAACGAGGAGACGCCCGACTTGTTCGACGAGCTGATGAAACCCACGAAGGCCGTCCCCGAGAAGGGATCCGAGGAGTATGAGGCCAACAAGGCGCGCGTCAAGGCGGGAAAGGCCAAGACGCGGGAAATGGCCAAGGACAACGCGCAGAACGAGGCGGCGCACATCACGCTGTCCTTCTCGAACTACGAGAACTACGTGGCTTTCTGCGACATGATGGGCGTAGCCCCCGACGCGAGGTTCGTCAAGGGCGAGGAACTGCTTCAGATGTTTGAGTAATTATATGAATCATCAACCATAAAAGGAACAATATGGCAGAGGTATCAGTAGCATCCGTGGTCAGCGCAAGGACGCAGGCTTTCGGGAGGACACCAGCGGAACGCAGAGGAGTATCCAACGCAATTATTAATATCTCCCTTCGTGCAAGGTCATTGAGAGAGCGTTATGGGCAAGAAAACGCCGAGCGCATCAATCGTGCCGCACGGAGAATGGTTAACCGTTTAATTTAAAGCATTAGATAAGATAATGGCAAGTGAAGTTTTTAGTGCAAAAGAATCGTCGGTAAACCCGATAAATGGCATTCGTAATAGAAACCATGGGAAAAAAGTTGGCGAAGCGTTCAAAGCGGCAGAAGATTCAAATTGGAAAGTTAGGGAATTTGATAGAAATTTGTATCCGTATGCCCCGTATGCTCTTGACTTAGAAGATAAGGACACTGGATTTAAAGCAACAATAATAGGTTTACAAGATGAAGAGAAATATTTTATCTTAGAGGGAAACTATTCGACAGGAAGTTACAAAACAATCTCTGACGCTAAAAAAGAAGCAGAAAAGGATGCTATGGAGGTAAGAAAAGAGCAGGCGGAAAAAACGCAAGTTAAGAAAGCCGAGAGAAAGCAAAAAGCTATTAGAAATGAGTCCAAGACGTATAATGTTAAAGTAAGAAATAAATATGGAGAATGGGAAAATGTGTCTATGAAAGCAATCCACACCGATGAATTATACGAAAAACTTGAAAGTAGGGGGTATGATGCAAGTATAATAATGTGGTGACAAAATAAATGTAAAATATGGTACAAGAGGATAGATTAAAGGACTAAAGATTCAAGCGATTGCCCGATTGCAGCTAACAAAAGCTAAAGTCGGGCTTTTTTAGCTAAACTATGATTAAAGATTTGCACGGTACGTAATTAAGCGTTACCTTTGCAGCAGAAAAAGAAAACAAACCCTTTAACACCGCCGCCGACGGGATAAACACAGGCAAGAAGGATATGATTTTCGCATTCACGCACATTACAGGCGACGACCAAAGAGACTGGAGAGCAGACTTGCACAAGTATGTAAACCCGCCAGTGGCGAAGGCAAGGCATCTCGAATGGATGGTTAACTGGATGAAGGAGAAAGGCCATACCGACTACAGACTTTGGTGTAACGGTGGAGAGTTCATAGGGTGGATTGACTACGACTACGCACGCTGCTTGCTGGCTACAGGAAAGAAGTTTATCGGTAACGGCGATTTTAAGATGTGGCTTGCAAAAAATCCCAGATAAGAACAACCCATTAAAGCTGCCGCCGACAGCATAAACACTGGCACCTTTAATATGAAGCTTATGACCAAGGCCATCGAGAACACCCTCGCCAAATACCCACTCTATTCGCAGGACGGCAAAGGCGGCAATGCGGTCGCGCTTTGCAAGTTCTTCTTGCAAGGATATACATGGTACGTGCTCGAGGGCGAGAAGAAAGGCGATGACTACCTTTTCTTCGGCATCGTCAACGGCGTCGAGAAAGAATACGGGTATTTCACCCTCTCCCAGCTGCAGCAAGTGCGCGGGCGATGGGGGCTGAAGGTAGAGCGCGACCTCTACTTCAAGCCGACGCGGGTTAAGGATATAAAGATGAATTAAGCCACGTGTCGGGCGATACCCGCGAAGGATATACAACATATCGCTGGCGCCAAGAGAGGCGCACACGCGCAAAAGGATCGGCAAAAACCGACCCTTTTTTCGTTTATTGCCGTCTTCGCCGATGAAAAGTGTCTGCAAATATTTGGAGACTAAATATATTTTACGTACTTTTGCCGCAAATTCTGTATGACACAAACCATTAAGACATGAGTATGGAGACAAGAATGCTATCAATCGGCGAGGTATTCCCCAACATTGGCCAGGTCAAGGGGCTGCCGAAGAACCCGCGTTTCATCCGCGACGAGAAATACAAGAAGCTCGTCCAGAGCATCAAGGACGACCCCGAGATGCTCGAGCTGAGAGAACTGATAGTCTACGACACAGGCGACGCGGAGACGGGCTACGTGGTCGTGGGCGGCAACATGCGCTATCGGGCGATGAAGGAGCTGAAGTTCAAGGAGGTTCCGTGCAAGGTGCTGCATACGGGATTCCCCATGGATAAGATGCGAAGGATAATCCTCAAGGACAACTCGTCGTTCGGCGAGACCGATTTCGAGGCCCTCGTCGCAGAGTGGTCGATGGACGAGATAGAACTCGCCGCGATAGACATTCCCGACCTCTCGCAGGCGTTGGAGGACGAGCATCAAGCGCAGCCCATGCAGGAGTCCGAGGTTCACGAGGACGAGGGGTTCGAGGAGAACGACGTCACGGAGGACGAGGTGACCGAGGAGGGGGAACTATGGAAGCTCGGGAGGCACATGCTCCTTTGCGGCGACTCCACGAAGCATGAGGATGTGCAGCGGCTGTTCCCCAACGGAGAGCTCGCAGACCTCTGGCTCACAGACCCGCCATACAACGTAGGTTATGGCTACGAGGGAAGCGTGAGGAATGAGCGCACGCCGCGAAAAGACGGCCTCGTAGTGCTCAATGACAAGCAAGATAATGACCATTTCCTTATGTTTCTAACTGACGCATTCACTGAGGCAAAGGGCATCCTTCGAGCGGGTGGGTCATATTATATATTCCATTCCGACACCTACGGCTATTATTTCCGTCAAGCGCTGATGAATATAGGGGACATGGATTTGCGTCAGAATCTAATATGGAATAAGAACAGCCTTGTTCTTGGTCGTCAGGATTATCACTGGAAACATGAACCTTGCCTATACGGATGGAAGGAAGGGGCCGGGCATAGCTGGTATTCCGACCGCAAGCAATCCACCGTCATCGATTGGGACAGGCCAACGAAGGCCATTGAGCACCCGACCATGAAACCCGTAGGCTTGGTGGGCTATCTCATGAAGAACTCCTCGAAGAAGGGCGACGTCGTCTACGACGGGTTCGGCGGTTCGGGAACTACGCTCATCGCTGCGGAGCAATTAGGGAGGTCATGCCGTATGGTGGAGCTTTCCCCTCATTATTGCAAGGTCATCATCTGGCGATACATGATGTTGAGAGGTAACTATGCTGACGTGTTCCGCGTCAATGCGGACGGCTCACAGACCCCCATCCACGAAATCGTGGGCAAGGATGTCTTGAACGCATTGTTCAGCTAAATTAAAAACGGAAGATATGAGTAACGAGAACAAGAAATCAGGCCGCACGCCCGAGGGGTGGAAGAACATCGAGGGTCACCAGTGGCCGAAGGGGGTGAGCGGCAACCCCAAGGGAAGACCCAAGAGCCGCGTCACGGCACTGCTCGAGGGCTGCCTCACCAAGAAGCAGATACAGGAGAACACCAACCTCTCGTCGGAGGAGATAGACGCCATCGAGAAGATAGTCCTTTCCCTCGACCTCAAGTCGCTGCAGGCCATCGCCAAGGCCGACGCCACGCCCGCGTACATGAAGACGCTCGCCATGGCGGCCATCCTCGACATGAAGAACGGGAAGACGAGGGTGATGGACTTGCTGCGTGACCGCCAGTTTGGGGCAGTGAAGAAACAAGTCGACGTAACGACGAACGGTATGAGCATGGCGGCGCAGAGCATGACTCCGAATGAGGCGCGCGAAGCGCTCAAGAAGATAGAGGAAGAGTATTGAGCGAGCTGTACGATACCGACCTGCTCCGTGCGTGGACGCTATCAGGCTCACTTAACTTCACGAGGTATTTCTTCAAGGAAGGCCACGGCACGAAATTCATCATAGGCAATCACCACGAGATTATCTGTGATGCACTTGACGACGTGCTGAATGGAAGGTGCAACAAGCTTATCATCAACGTAAGCCCTCGCTACGGCAAGACGGAACTTGCAGTCAAGAACTTCATCGCTATGGGTCTTGCCGTCAACCCGTCGGCCAAGTTCATACACCTCTCGTATTCCGCGAACCTCGCCCAAGACAACTCCATCGCCGTGAAGAACATCGTGCAGTCGGAGGAGTACCAGAGGCTCTATCCGACGCGCATCACGTTCGGGAAGAACCAGAAATCGCAGTGGGACACCGACCAGGGGGGAGGCTTGTACGCCACCTCGACGCTCGGTCAGATCACTGGCTTCGGTGCGGGCCTCGTGGAGGAGGAGGGGAAACCATACCGATTCTCGGGAGCCATCGTCATCGACGACCCCATCAAGCCGGAGGACGCCCTCTCTGACGTGGTGAGGGAACGCGTCAACCGCAGGTTCGAGACCACCATACGCAACCGCGTCAATTCCCGCAACACGCCCATCATCATCATCATGCAGCGTCTCCACGAGCACGACCTCTGCGGCTACTTGCAGGAGATAGAGCCAGAGGAGTGGACGGTCATCAGCCTTCCCGTGGTTCAGACGAACGAGAGCGGGGAGAGGGAGGCCCTGTGGCCGTACAAGCACACCCTCGAGGAGCTCGACAAGATAAACGCCGCCAATTCCTTCGTCTTCGAGACCCAGTACATGCAGAACCCGAGGCCTATGGAGGGCCTTATGTACCCGCACCCGTTCAAGACCTACGACATCCTTCCGAACGTCAAGCTCGGGACGATATGCAACTACACCGACACGGCCGACACGGGAGCTGACTACCTCTGTTCCATCGACTACCTCGCCATGGCGGACGGCTATTACGTCATCGACGTCCTCTACACCAAGAAGCCTATGGAGTACACGGAACAGGCCATGGCGCAGATGGTCTCCAAGGACGGCGTGCGCTACTGCGTCATCGAGAGCAACAACGGCGGCCGCGCCTTCATGCGCAACGTGGAGCGCCTTACGAGGGAATACGGCAACCATAAGACCACGTTCATCCCGTTCACGCAGACGAAGAACAAGGCGGTTCGCATCTTCACGCGGTCGGCCGAGGTCAATAATATGATGGTCTTCCCGTCCGACTGGGAGCGCCGATGGCCAGAGTTCGCCTCGTCCGTGAAGTCCTACCGCAAGGAGGGAAGTAACGCCCATGACGACGCCGAGGACGCCATCACGGGCATCATAGAGCGCGGGTCGCTCGTCGGCGGGGCGTCGGATGACGAGATAATGAGAGTTTTCTTATAAAATGCTAATATTTTTTGCCGCTTGGCGTTAAGTGATTACCTTTGTCCCCAAAAAGGGAATACTATGCTTTACCAAGAAGAAATCAGCGCCATCCTCAACGATGACAGCTTGGGCTTCGTCGCCAAGAAGAAGGCATTGAAGCACTACATGACGCCGCAGCAGGCGTCCGCCATACTGCCCTTGCCGAAGGTTATCGAGCGCAGAGACCCCATCGTGCCGAGTGGCCCGACAGGCCATATATTTCTCGACGTGGAGGACTTTGACGCTGTCCTTGACGGGACGAAGGAGCTGCGTAGGAACGTCGTCCCGTATTACGTCGACGAGCTGACCTACGTGGACGGCGGGAGGTACTACATCATCCCGTTCAGCTCTGTCATCCTCCATAAGGGCAAGCGCGAGACGAAATGGACGATGAAGGTGGAGGTCAAGGACATATCCTGCGACGGCGAGAGCTTCATCTTCGTCCTCGGGGACATCACGTCCTACCGACGCTGACCCGTTTTTGCCCGTTTTCTTTGCCCGTAACGGCACGAAAAAAGGCAGTAGGGACAATCCCTACCGCCTTGCAAAACCGTGGCCGTGGTGGCCGTTTCACCTTTTTTATGATGCGAACCAGAAGCGGGTCTGGAGGTGCCTCAAGTTGGAGTAGTAGCACCCGTTATGGGCGTAGAACGTCCCGAAGGTCTTGAGCTGCCCATGCTGCAAGAAGGCGAAGCGGGACGAGCCGATGACGGTCTCGACGGCCCTCTTGAAGCCTCGCGAGTAGATATTGTAGATGTGGAGGGCGGGGACGAGGATGCTCCTGAAGGCCTGCTCGGAATCGGTTCGGTCGCCGACGGGCTCGATGGGCAGCACGCCGTTATGGGCGAACCATGTGTCGGTGGCTTGGTCGTAGAACGGGTGGCAGTTCTTGCGCGAGACCGACCCGTGGGTGGCCCACCTGAAATGGATGATGCAGTTCTCGCTCACGGGGACGCGGCGGAGCTGGTCGTAGAAGCGCTCGAAGTCGAGGCCCTTGTAGTGTCGGCTCTCGCTCACGAAGCCGCAGCCGTCGCTATTTTGGTTAAACATTTTTTGGAGTTCACTCTTGGGGGGCAGGGCTTGGCCTGCGGGCTTGATGCAGATTACGCACATAGTATTTTTGTTTTAGATTTTAAATTTGGCGGTTTATTTGCCCTGTGTCGGGCTTTCGGGGGTGGGGTGGGGCTGCTGCCCCACCACCTTGGTTTAGCGGCTCTGGAGGGCCGTGGCGCGGTTCTTGAAGTAGGCCTTCTCGCCGTCGTTCAAGAAAGGTATCTCGTCGATGCTCGTGACGCGGTGCGTGAGGCGGTTCTTCTTCGACCACTCTACGAGCTTGCCGAGAAACTCAATCCAAGCCCGTATCTTGGCGTAGTTGATGGAGCCTTGGTGCTGGCGAAACTCGATGGTCTTGTGGCGGTCGTAGCTGCAAGGGTTGACCTTGTGGTAGCGGTCGCGGTCGAGGGCGTGGTAGACTTGGTTGCGGGTGGTGCAGTAGGAGAGGTCGTGGTCGGCGAGGGTGCGACACCATTGGCTGCTGTTGCCGCGGCGGCTTGGCGCCATGAAGGAGTCGATGGCCGTCTCCATCTGTTGGTAGTTGTAGAATACGTTGCAGTACTCTTGCTCGGTGAGCTCGGCTGCGCCGATGTGGACGTGGAGGCCGCAGCTGCGGTTGACCCCTGCGCCGATGGCGGTGAGGGCGTTGCAGCAAGCCTCGAGGGCCTTGTACCCGTTGTGGTCGCCGTCGAGGGCTGGGGTCACGCACTCGGCGGTATTCGAGCCGCTCAAGCTACCGTCTGGGACGAGCTTGAAAAGGTTCATATCTTGGTGATTATAATGGTAGCTGTCGTAGACCGCGAGTCCGTTCGCGCGAGCCTCGCGGTAGAAGGCTGCGCGGTTGCAGTCGCAAGTCTCCATCTCCACCCCGAAGGTGAAGGTGAAAGGCTGCGCGCCCATGTGGTGGCGCATCGAAGCCTCGGCCAAGCACATGGCTTCGTAGGGCGTGACGCCCATCTTGACCAAGGTCTGGGCCTTGTCGGCGAGGGTCATGGTGCTGTTGAGAATCTCGTTGATGTTCTCGGCGAAGCTCTTGTTATTCATATCACTCTTGGCGGTGTTTATTGCTGTTGCCTGCAGCTTTGGTGAAACATGTTTTTTTGGTTTTGCGATGCAAAGGTAATATGAATATATTTAGTCTCCAAATTTTAAGGGCCACTTTTAGCTTCTCTTAGCTATAAAGCGGCCCATTTAGCTTCTGTTAGCTATAATTCGCCTCTAAAACGAAGATTTAAAGCGTTTTACGCCCTTGCGAGATGGCGGCGCATGGCTGCGTCCACGTCGTACCCGAAGCGGAGACCCACCGAGGCAAGGTAATCCTCGACCTCCGTGATGGTCTTGCGCCCCATGTGACGTATGCGCATGAAAGTAGATTTGTTCATGCGCGCGATATCGCCCACCGTCTTGAGGTTGAAGTGCTTGAGGCAGTTGAGCGTTCGGACGCTGAGCTCGAGGTCGTTGACGGGGGTCACGAGCAGCGCGTAGACGTCGTCGGTCTTCCCGTCGTCGACGAGGGAGAGCAGCGGACGTATCTGGGTGCGGATGGCCTCGTTCTCCTGCTTGAGGCGTGCGTTCTCCTCCTTCAAGGAGCGGAGGTCGATGAGGTGCGCTGCCTTGCGGACGGCCTTCTCGGCGAGCTGCCGCACCCTCTCTCGCGTGAGCCCGAGGTGTTCCCCTATCTCCTCGAAGGTGTCTCCCATGAGCAGGGACTGGAGGATGGTCTTCATCCTGTGGGTGACCTCCTCGTCCTCGCCGAGCATGTCGACGAGGGAGAGGTAGAACGTCTCGCGGGCCAGCCTCTGCGTTCCGAGGAGGCGCAGCTCGTGGCGGAGGACGCGTATCTTCTCGCGCCATTCCCCCGTGAGGGCCTCGTGCTCCTGCCTCATGGCCTCGAGGCGTGCCTTGGCCCCCTCGACGTCGCCGATGGGAACGCGGAGGGCTTCCACCTCGTCGGCGTTGACGTAGGAATGGCCGCTGATGACGGTATGGGAGAGGACGCCGCGCGTGACGTAGTTGCGGACGGTCTGGGCGGAGACCCCGAGAGCCTCCGCTGCCTTGTAGATAGTGATGTTCATAATTTCAGTTTATTTCGTCGGGACTGCAGACGAGCACGTCGCCGACCACGTTGTCCTTTATGCCCGCCATGCGGATGAGCAGGCTGGCGTAGTAGTTCTCTGGTAGGAAGAGCAGCTTGCCCTTGTGGTTCACCACCATCGTCTGGGTCGCGTTGAGCCTTATGTACTCGACCTCGCCCTGCACGATGTATTGGAGCTCCTCGGGCGTGAACTTGCCGTTCTGCGGGCGCACGCTATCCGTCGTGCCGTCCGCTCTTATGATTGTTGTCACCATGGCTCGTTGAGGTATTTCTCGGCCATACGCTCGGTGTCGTCGGCCGCGTAGAAGTTGCAGTACTCATCCGATACTTTGACCTCCACGTGGGCGTCGCGGTAGTCCTCGACCCATGCGCCCGTACCCGTGAAGTAATCGTCGTCCACGTGTCCGTCGATGGTTATGTCGCCCGTCAGCGTGACGGTGATGTTGTCGATGCAGACGTCGATGTCGAACTCACCCTCCTGCTCGTGTATCTCACGGAGGGCGTCCTTAACCATCTCGGTCTGCTTGGCGTTGAGAATGTAATTCTTCATATCATTGTGCCTTTTTGGTATCCCGTCGGCCGCGGTTCTAATTCACGCTGCAAAGGTAAACATAATCTATTTAGCCTCCAAATAATTTAAATCGTTTTAGCTTGAAACACTGATATTTAGCTTTTGTTAGCTCGATGAGGTATATCTTTTCGGTGTTCGACCCATTCGGTCTTGGTCTCTATGGGGGCGAAGGGGTGGCGTTCCATCTGGTAGTTATCCTTGAGGAGCTCCCTCAGATACATGCGCTGTTCCTCGCGCTGCTCGTCCTTGAGGAGGGAGTTGTCCACGAAGGTGGTGTAGTGGAAGTAGCGCCTTCCCGCGGATGAGACGCCGAGGCTGAGACCCTCCTTATGGTAGGAGACGAGGTTGTCGTACCCGCACTGGCGGTCGTAGCGCTCGTCCTTGGTGACACCGTACGTTCCGTCGGGGAACATCCTCATCGTAAGGCCTTTCGTGGTGACTATCATCGATTCCTCGTGCATCCTGATGACGCGCTTCACGAGGGCGGGGAACGGCGGCTGCACGATGCCCTTCGGCGCTATCAGCCGCTCCCGAACCCTGTTGAAATAATGGGGCGGGAACTCGATGCACGAGCAGAGCGAGGCGTCGTCGGCGTCGAATTGGAAGATGCCCATTCCGATGTTCTCGGGGGACTTGGCACGGGTGACGTGATAGGTCTGGTAGGCGCGTATGCCGAACACCCCGTTGCGCATCAGCTTGCGGGACTGTACGCAGACGAGTATCGTCCACCTTCCCATGCCCGTGAGCTCGTCCTCGTAGGAGTACATCGTGGGGAACGTCTTCGTGCGGAAGACCGTACGCTCCGTCCTCTTGAGCCACTTTGCGAGGGACGCCTTCAGCAAGGGGGGAAGGTGGCTGCACTGGCGCACCTTCTCCTCTGGTGTCATGTTCTGCAGTATCATAGCCGCTCGAGACGTCGGACGGCGGTGAGCAGCTTGCCGCGCGCGTTGCCGTCCATGATGCTGTTGAACTTGGCCTCGTCGCTGCGGAACTCATAGGCGTTCTGGTAATACGTGGTGAGCCCGTTCACGAGCCACATGCCCGTGCCTGCCTCGCCGTACTCCTGCCCGACGCCGTTCTCCAAGGATGCGCGTATGGCGGTGTACGTGTTGCGTCCGCGGGATGATATCTCGTCGTGGAAGACGTTGTCCGCCTTGGCGTAGAGCGCGTAGTCCTTCTCGGAGAGCGCCACCTCGGCCACGATGGCCTCTATCTGCTTCTCGTAGAGCCGCTGGGAACGCAAGCGCGCGAACTGCTCCTCGAGCGACCGCTTGTACACGTCCATGAGGTTGAGCGCCTTGAATGCGAACTCGGTGTTCTCCTTCGACGTGAGGTCGAGACGCTGCATGATGTTCGAGGAATGCCGCAGCGAGAGCATGCCCTTGTTGTTGGCGATGGCGGTGTTGAGCGTGTTGTTGCATACAACTCGGGTGGGCGTGACAAGGCATTTCACGGCTCCCGTGCCGTCGTGCGAGGTGGTGAAGACCATGTACATCTCGACCCTGTCCGCGCCCTTGTTGTCGAGGATGACCGACTCGGGGAACTTGGCCGTGATGAAGACGCGCTCGCCTCTGCCGAGGACGCCCGCGCACTCGATGACGGGGACGTGGTTGCCGAGCTGCCCCGTGCAGAGGGTGTCGATGAACGTGAACGCGTCGAGGTTCTGGACCACGCCATACGTGTCGCCTACGATGCCGAGGGCCTCGGCCCTATCCATCCTCATGGTGGCCTTCTTGCCCTTCACGAGCCCTTGGAGGAGCAAGTCCGTCGGGACGCTGCCCCCGTTCATGGCCTCTGCGATGGCGGGAGTCACGGCGAAGATGGTCTGAAGGTCGACCCTATAGTCGGCGTGGGAAGCCTCCAGCGCCTCCTTGACGGTCATGGGGCGGTCGAAGACCTGCCCTAACTTGTGCCATGCCCTCTGCTTGCGCCCGTTCTCGGCGAAGGAGGCCATGCCTTCTCTGATTTCGATGTTTGCTGACATAATGTTAATCTTGATGATAGTGATACCAAAGTTCTAATAGTTCTTCATTATCCATGCCCTTTACGGCATCTTCCTCGAAGCCCTGCTCCTTGAGCAAGTAGCGTTGCATTTCTTTTCTGGTCATACTACTTGGCATTAAGGAACTCCTCCGCGATGGACTCGAGCCGCGCTGCGTGCTCGATGGGGAAGCGGCAGTCGTACTCGCGTGCGTCGCTGCGGAGATCACGGGCGACGCTCTTGATGCGCATGGCCATCATACGGGCCGCGGCCAGTTTCATTTTCTGTGTCATTTTACATATCCCATTGAGAGTTTGACGGCGAGTTCTTTGAGGTCTTGCGTGCCGAAGTGCTCCTTCAGCTCGTTCACGACGCTCGTCCGCTGCATGCGGAGGGCCTGCACGATGGTGGCAGGGCTGTTGCCTCTGTAGAGGCTGATGGAATTGATTGCTTGCTGTGTCATTGTTTAAGATAGTTTATAAGTTTGGTGTTCAACTTGCCGACGGCGTGGAGCGCCGCGGTCATTTCTTTCTCGAACTGCGTGCCTTGGAGGCGCATATTGGCGGAGACGAGCTCCTTGCCCGCTTTCATTATCTCGTGCTGGGCGTACTTAATCTGCTCTTTCGGAATCATAGGCTTTGGATAACCGTATTCGTTCTGGGATGACCTTCGTCATGTTGCACTCGTCGCAGCAGACGCCGTCCGCGAGGGGCGCTGCGTTGTGGCCGTGGCCTTCTATCCGCTTGCCGCATAGGCAGCAGTAGGTGACCTCGCGTATCTCGTAGGACTCGACATCGGGTTCGTCCAACCCGAAGAATCTGGTGAGGAACGCCTCGGGATCGCTGCCCACGTCGCCCGAGTAGGAGGGGTGGAGGACTGCCCCACCTCTCTCCTTGATGGTAAGCTCGAAGTATCTCATAGTGGTTATTGGATTAGCGGAATCATATCGCCGAGGCGGCGTCTTGCGCTTGCCTTGACCTCGATGTAGCGTCCCGTGATGCCTCCCTTCGGGGCGTCGTTGCCCTCGGTGAAGGGGATGCGCAGGGACGTCAGCAGACGTACCATGTTGTCGTACTTGGACTGCCCCTCGAGGGAGCTCCATCCGCTGCCCCACGTCAGGGGGTGGTAGCGCAGCCCCTTGGCGAGGAACTGGAGGTAGTAGTGCATACTCGTGACGGAGGCCTTCACCTGCCCGTCCTTCTTGAGCCAGCCGCCCTTGGCGAGTCGGCTCATAATCGTCTCTTTCTTCATTGGTGTTTTGGGGTTTGATTTGCCATGTGTCGGGCTTTATAGTCTCGGTTGGTGGGTAGTGCCACGCGGCGGCAGAAAGCCGCTCACGCGCGATTAATGGCGTCCATGAAGGCTTGGTAGTCGAAGCCCTCGACCTCTTCGTCCGTCTCCTCGACGTAGACCTTGACGTCGTCGATATCGGTGACGTCGGTGGCGTACATATACGGGCATGGGTCGTGCCATGTGCCGAAGGCATGGTCGAAGGACTCGTCGTGAAGGTCGAAGTCGTAGTAGACCGTCGCGCAGACGTCATATCCGTCGACGTTGAACGCCTCTGGGTAGCCGTTGGCTTCGTCGTCGTACTCGACCTCGTCGAGCCTCTCATGGATGGCGTCGCAGAGGTGCTTGTAGAACTCTTGTGAGAACATGGGGTATGGAGTTTGTGGCGGGGTGGTGAGCCCCGCCGTGACCTTGGTTATGCGATGGAGAGGAGGTTGGCCTTCTTGAAGCATCTCCACTCATGCTTCTCCGTGTCGAAGTAGACTTGTATGGTGGGGTTGGGCTTGCGGCCGTCGCCCGTGGGAGGTACGCAGTCGTGGCGCAGCGTGCCGTAGGCCTCGCGGATGCTGCCGTCTACCTTCTGAAAATAGAATTTGACTACCTTCTTGAGGGCGAGCTGGGCGCGCAGCTTCACGTTGCGCCATGCGGTTTTAAGGGCGTCGCTCATGCTGTAGCCGTTCTGCTTGACGAACTGCCAAGCAAGGTTCATAATCTCTCGGAGGGTGGTGTTGCGTGTGGTAGTATTCATATTATCGGTGGCGGTGTTTATCCTGTCGCCCGCAGTTTTAAGGGGTTGTTCTTGTTTTCTGCTGCAAAGGTAATATGATTCTATTTAGCCACCAAATAAATTTATACTCTTTAGCTTAATAGTCAGCTATTTAGCTTCTGTTAGCTATAAAAAGAGGGTTCGGGGCGATTTTCGGGCGATTTATGGCTTTTTTTCGCCTTACCCAAAATCGTCCCGAACGTGGGTGGTTTCTCCTATATATTATGTGAGCGCCTCGCGTCGCGCGCCTTGATTAGTTCGTGGATGATACTCGTCCGTGCCACGTAGATGATGTCATCGACGTAGTCCTTGACGTCACTCCGTGAGGGACGTTCCGATAGGGCGATGAAATCGAAGAGGAGGTTCTTGATTTTAATTTCCTCCTCGCTCCATCCTTCCCGACGTTCTGTGGCGTCTGGGTCAATTTGTTGGTCAGTTGATTCAGCCCAGTCCTTCTGCCTGATGGTGGCATTGGAATAGTCGAAGAGAGCCTCCTTGGCCTCTGCGGATGCCCTCCGCTGCGTCTTGACGATTTCCCCGTTCTTGTATTCGAGCCCCTGGTCTTGGAGCGCCTGTTTGTACATACAAGGGATTCTACCGCTCTTCTTGAAGTCGGGGAACGCTTCGATGAGCGAGCAGATGAACCTCTCTAAGTTAATCTTTTCCATATAGTTCTTTCTTTGCTGATAGTGAAAAATGGTCGTTCCATCCGTGCTGATAGCCGATGGCGAAGATTTGCAGGATTTGGTTATAGGCTTCATCCTTCTTCTCACCATCTATTTTGATGTATTCATCAAACAGTTGTTCGATGCGCTTGCGGAAGGCTTCTTCGCGGTCTCTGGCCTCCTTTTCCGCTTGCATAATGAAGTCCTCCATTTCTTGCGTGGGCTTCATATCGAACGTTATCGTCCAATTTGTTTTGTCATTCCATTCAGTCATAGGTCAATAGTCGTTTATATTGAGAAAAAAATTGCATTGGGTTACTGGCTCTTTCGGAAAGTACATCGTAACGAGTCCTTCTACTTTCTGCTGACCGAGCCAATACCGCCAACATTCGTCTTTTCTTGTGCAACTGCCTGCGCGGCAGTGTGCATAGTTACCATTGTAGTGTGGCATATCAATGTAGATTTACATAGTAATTTCCATCGTTGTCCTGAGACAATTCAATGGATGTAATTGTATCACTCACTCCCCGATAGATAACGGGAATGTTGCTATTCGATAACCGCCTACTTAAGGCGGTAGACTTTTCAATGAGTTGATGTAGGGTCATAGTAGTTTTTGTTCGTGTAACTTTAGTATCATTTCGTAGCAAGCATCTATTGGATTATCGGCATAGCAATCATAATTATTGTGGACTACCGACCCAATAGCATACTTTTTATCTTCCCTAATATCCTTATAGTAATCGTTGATTGCAAGAACTATCTTTAGATTTCGTGGGATAACCTCAAGCAATGCCGCAAGACTCCAACAAGGAATTTCCTGTGACAATAATGGACTGTTGCGTTTCCATTCAATAGGTAAAGGGTAATTGTCTGGTATATCAACTCTATTGTGATAATACATATCGACACTTTCAGGTGGAAGTATCTCTGCCAGTTTCTTTGACTGCTCTATGTCTGTAAATGCTTTCATAACTTTATTTTATTAGTTTCTTTAAATCGTAGTATAAACTGAAAAGGATTTTATGCTCTTCTTCAGATGGTCGATAGCTATTTCCAGCCATTTGTAATGCTTTCATCTGCTCATCACTCGGCTTCCACATTATAAGTTCTTTGATGGATTTGAGCCAATCTAAAAGGTTGTCTTGCGTATCTCCGTGCCAATAATATATTATGGCTTCTTCAATATCCTCTAATATCTTTTCATCCTCTTCACTCCAAGCAGGTTTGTCATACAGGGCTTCTTTTGCCTCTGCTGAAATCATTCTTTGAGATATTTTCATCAACTCTTTCTTATCAGCATCCCATTCATAACCTGCTTCCTTCATCTTTTGGGACAATAAGTCACGCTGTTCTTTGGTGGCTGGGGTAACTACAGCATCAATAAGACAGAAACATTCATTTTTACCTAAATCATCATAAAACCTTCCATCATCAGTATTTATATGACAATATCCCATCAAACGTGTGTCATTGATGAAATGGAATATGAAGATATTAGAGCCATTTACAAGCACGTCACCATCCTTTGCATCTTGGATAGTCCAGAGATGGAAATCTATCTCTAATGTCTTAGCCCCAAAACTACAATCAGCAAAAATATAGTGATTATTAGTTATTTGAATAATTTTTTTAGGGGGCAAATTTGGATTATGATTGTATGCAACCCAATCACCAACTTTAAACTTTGGCTCAACCTTTGGTACAAAGTCCTTTTGAGCGATAGTAGCGTGTTCATAGTTATAAGGTGTGTCATTAACACCATATCTATTACCACCTTCAACTTCATTGATGGCTTCAAGTGATGATTTACCTTGTGGCTTCCCACCTTGCTTTTCAAGCCAAGCAATATATCTATTACATTCTTCTACATCAGAAGTCCATAATGGTACTTTAGGACAGAAGCCCTTGCCTTTTTCTTTCCACCTTTTTACAAATTCAATAAGTTCCTTCCTTATCCTCTCATCCTCAGACTCACGGAGTTCGGGGAAGATAATCTCGCATTGTTTGGCACGAAGGCTTTCCCCCATATCAATAGCATCTTTATGTAAATCTCTTGCCCTTTCAAGAGCCTCTTTGTACTTTTCTTCGTAGTTCATAATCAAAGGTTCTTTAAGTTGTTGTAAAGTGATTCAAGCCCATCGTGGACGACTCCTGGTGCTATTGCCACGACTGCGCGGTGAAGCATCTGCATCTGCTCTTCACTCGGCCTCCAACGGGTCTGAGATTCTGTTATATGCTTTCCTTCTTGCTTTTCAAGCCAAGCAATAACATCTCTACCTTTAATATTTGATGCACAATCATCAATATTTGTAAAATAGGTAATAAGATATTTTCTTATCCTCTCATCCTTCGATTCTGCAAGTTCAGGGAAGAGGGATTCGAGCAGATACTTCTGGTCTTTGTTTGCTGTTTGGTAAAGCTTCTTGGCCTCTTCGAGGCGGCTCTCATAATTTTTCGGTTCCATGATTATTTACTTTTAATTTCTCTGAAATAGTGGCATGCCACGTCCGTGACTTTGATTTTAGTGAGGCCGTTGAATGTCCTGCGGTTCGGCCTCTTCGCGCAGTACTGGATGATGCGGTTGCCGCATTCCCACCGCTCACGGTAGATGCAATTACGGCAAGTATAAGAGCGTTCGTAGCTCATAGGCCCTCCTCGTATTTCTGGCAGGCCTTGAAGGCTTCGGCGTTATTGACTGCGTAGTTGACCGAGGGAACGGCCTTGCCGTCCATGACGATGGGGGCTGTCTCTGGGAAGAACAGCGCCCCGTCATCTGCTCGGAAGTAGGTGTGCTTAGTCATCGAGGTGCTTGATTATTTCGATGGTTTGGAGCGCGAACTGCTCGAACTGCTCTACGCCCATCCATACGGGCGCGGTGATGAAGAAGGTGTCAAGGCTGGCCATCTGCTCGACCTCGATATAGTCCTCAAAGAGCGCATTGACGGTGTAGAGGATGACGAACGGGCGCACCGTCTTGAGGTACATGTTGTGGCTGCCTGTGTAGCCCTTCTCGACGAGCTCTTTTTTCAGAGCCTCTAATTTCTCTTTTTTTAGGAATAGCTGTTTCATTGCTTTTTGTTTAGTTGGGTCTCTAAAATGTTCATTGCCACAAGAGCGGAGAAGGGGGTGAGGACGACGGCGATGAGGGAGCCGTCGATAATCATCGTTATGAACTCGAGCGTGGCGAAGGTGAGGGCGGCGGCGAGGAGCAGCCATAGCCCTCTTGTTATTCTCTCTTTCATAGTTTTACCGTAACTGATGTTATTGTACCTAACTCCTTGGCGAAGGCCTTGAGGTTCTCTCGGAACTCCTCCGTGAAGGGGTCTTTCTTGCAGTCGTTCGCGGTGAACGTGCCGTTGCACTTGAACGCCTTGTCCTTGTATTTGATGGTGATGTCCATATTGTTTTAGTTAGTCGGGAAAAAGGCGGGGTGTGGGTTGCCCGCGGCCCGAGGTGTTGATTACCCAGTTCGGAGACGCGTCTCCTTGCCTTGTCTGGGCGGTTCTTGCAAAAGAACGAACATTCTGTAATTAGTATGGGTCTGCGGAAAAATCAATCTCTATACTCACGTACCGAGATTGAGTCGTGGCTCTGGAAATAAGGAGTAAGAAAGAGCCACGGGGAAGAGCTTCATGTGATATCTCGTAGTCTAATCGTCTTGCGCTCGACGACGTTCAACTCTCCGTCGTAGCCGCGGCGTTTGAGCTCGAGCATCAGCTGGCGCGGCGTGTAGGCCTCGAGGCCGACTACGCGCGTGCCGTCGGCGAGTGTGGCCGTCTGGTGCTTGTGGCTGCGGCTCTTGATTTGCGAGAGACATGATTTGCATACGTGCGAACGGCCGTCCTTGGCGTTCTTGTTGGGTGAGAAATCCTCGATGGGCTTCTCGATGCCGCATGCCCTGCAGCGCTTGGTGAGGGGCATGAGGTTGATAGCTTGTTCTGCTGCCATGATAGTTATGCGCGGTGTTATGGTCTTGCGCCCGTGACCTCTATAAATTTATAAGAATCGCAGAAGAGGTGCTTGCCGTCGATGACCACGATGTCGCTGACGGAGAGCGAGTGGCCGTCATAGCCCTCGGGCTTGATGCCTTGGAGGTGCATGTAGACGTCCTCGGCGTCCTCGACGTCCATGTAGCCCGACCAGACGGTGCGGTACTCGTTGAGGTCGACCTTCAAACCAAACTCCCGCATAAAGCGGAGGGAGGCGAACTTCTTGTGGCGCGGGGCGTCCTCTTTTAATTGAAGGATCTGTACGTGCTTCATATTATCTGTACCTCTATATACCGAGAGGCGCGGGTTAAAGGGTTGCTCTTTTATTTCTTGGTGCAAAGGTAACAACTATTTATTTGGTGAACAAATATTTTAGCTCTGTTTAGCTATCGTTATCTTGCTTTAGCTTTCTTGGGCTTGAACTCGGTGTCGGGGCTCAGATGTTCCCCTTTCTTTATCCATCCCTTGTTGCCTTTCTTCTTGCTCGCGATATGCGCGAGGAGGATATGGTCTTCGCTCAGGGCGTGGAGGTAGGCGGCGTCCTTCCTCAGCCCGAGTGCGCGTGCCTTCCTCCTTATCTGCGCCTCGCATACGTCGAGGAGGGTGGCGAGCTCGCGGTTGGTGTTCGTCGCGTATTCCCTCTTGAGGAGGGCTATCATGTCGGGGCTCCAGTACCGCCTCCACATCCCGCTGCCGTTATGCTGCCATAGCGTGCCGTCCGCGTGACGGACGACATCTCCCTTCTTGTATGTGGCCCCGCGTCGGGCGTTGTAGCATTCCCTGCATATCTCCGTGGGCTTACCGCGCTTTACGGAGAAGGCATCCAGCGGGAGAACGCGGCCGCAGCGCTTACACACCATGTCCGAGCTGCCGCAGGCGTTCCTCGCAGTCGTGGATAATCTTCTTGTAGTCCATCGCCCTCGGCTCCCCTTCCTTCGTGCGGAGGACGCGCTTGACGATGTCGGCGTCCCACGCGTTGAGGTCGTAGTCGAGCCATATAGACCACGGTTGGATGACGTGCTTGGAGTAGTCGCTGTTCCCCACGTTGTGGCTGCGCACGTCGTCGGGTATGAGCCCGAGGTAGGACAGTCTGTCGAAGAGGGCCTTGTCTATTGTGGTGTCCCTCGTCTCTTCCACGTAGCGCAGCTCCGAGGCGTAGAACGTGGTGTCGATGCCGCCGAGGGTGTAGCGCGCGATGGGGTCTCCCGCGCGTTCCGTGATGGTGAACGTCTGTCCTATGTACTGCGTGTATTTCGATGGTGCGTGGACGAGGCGCACGTTGTCGCCGACCTCAAACATGGCTCTTCACGTATATGTTGACCTTTCCCGTGACGTCGGCCGTCCAGAAGCTCTTGCTGACGTCGTACTCCACGAGTCCCTTCTCGCGTATTCCCTTCATGATGCTCATGAGGACTACGTTCTTGGCGTCCTCGACGAGGCATAGCAGCCCCGAGCGGTGTGACCGACACTCTGGGTGCTGCGCGCGGTACGTCCTGACGTCCTTCTTGCTGATGTGGTAGCAGATGCCTATCTGCCGCGGTTCGTAGTGGTTGACGGGAACATAGTCCGCGTCGGTGTCTATCCATCTCGCTATCTTGAGGATGGCACGTGCGATTCTTTTTCTCATTTGTATAGCTTTTTAAAGAGTTTGTCGAAGAGTCTTCCTCCCATCACGTCCTTGTTGCCTATCCTTATGGTGCGTATGCCGATGCTCCTGAAGTCGGCGTCGCGGCGTCTGTCGTGTTCCTTCTTGAGCTTATGCACGGAGCCGTCTATCTCGACCACGAGCATCGAGCGGGGGAAGAAGAAGTCGGTGAAGTATTCTCTATGGCGGATGATGAAGAACGCCTGCCGCACGGGTCTCTCGCGGAGCTTGGCGAGCATTCCCGCCGCTATCCTCTCTGGCAGCGTGGCCTCCGCGAGGAGCCTGTGCTTCGTGGCGCTCACCCATGCGCGCTTGCCGCGGGGGACGTCCCTGACGGCCACGTCCTTGACGGTGATGTGCGTGTCGGTGTATATTGTCCTCATAGGTATATCTTGCCGCCTTGCGCCGTGTAGCGGGCTCTGACGGCGCTCACGCTGCGTTCCTCGAGGGACAGGTTCTCCCTGTCGTTCTCCGCGAGGAGGTATCGGAGGTACTCGGGGTTCTTCACCTTCCCGTCGCCGCGTCCCGCGCGCAGCAGGCCGGGCTTGATCTCCCACTCGTCGCACATGGGGTCGTAGGGCGCGACGTGGCCGTGTCCCTTCATGCAGATGCGGAAGACCTTGTCGAAGCCGCAGTGGATGCATGACGCACAGCACTGCTTGATGACGATGCCGTGTCCGTTCTTGTACTTTTCCTTCATTGGTAGGTCATATTGAGATATTCAGAGTTGGCCATCCTGTCGCACTCCTCGTTCCACTTGTTCCCGTTGTGGCCGCGCACCCACTTGAAGCTGACGCGCTTGCCTTGGCTGACCTTGTGGTACAGCAGCACGAGGTGGGTGTTCGAGTGCGCCTTCCACTTGCCGCTCAGCACGTTTATCGCGTACTGACTGTCGCTGTGGACGACGACCGACGAGTCGGAAGGCACCCAGTTGACGGCGCTGATGATGGCGAGCATCTCCATCTGGTTGTTCGTGCGGTTCATGAACCCCTTCGACGCCCTGTGGAGCTCGTTCCCGTGCTCGTCGAGGATGACGTATGCCGCACCCGCAGGTCTCCGTGGGTCGTTGTTGTCGCTCGACCCGTCCGTGTAGGCTATGAATCTCTTGTCCATATCTCTCTTTTTTTTTGAACTACTCTTGTACCGAATGAAACCAGGCGGAGGGAGGGAGTGGAGCTTCGTGACTCCACAGTTCCCCCTTACCCTGCATCAAGGATGAGTTGCTTGCAGGTTCGGGGGATGTTTTTCGAGGTCAACCAGTATGTCGGTCGGTCGTTTTCACCTCGGCTCGCCCATGGGTAGCTCCACGGCTCGCTTGCAGGTCTTGCAAAGTCTACTTGCGCACGCGACACCTTATTCCGTCCGTCGCCCCTCTTTCGTGCGTCCCCTCGCGGACTGGCTACCGCGATGCTTCGGAGGGTTGTCTTGTTTCAGTTCGGAGTGGTGAGAGCGAACGTACACCTTCGACCGATAGCCTCTCGCTCCGAACGGACACCTCCCCGCTGCCTTCCCCTCGGCCTTGCATAACACCACTGGCGAGGAGGTTCTGCGCAGGCTTTGGAGAAAAGCGAGACCCTGCAGAGCGGGAAGTCTTCTACAGGGTCTCTGGGATGTATATCCTATATGTTATCGCTTCCCGACGATTGCGCTGCAAAGGTAGATAGAATATTGAATATAACAAGCGTTTTGACGAAATATAGTCTCTATATTAAGTATTTTTAACGAAGTAATAAGAAATATATGGCATAAAATATGTATCTTTGCGCCGTGAAACAACGACTTGCACTCGTACACTATATTCACTGCCAATAAATGATAGTTTCCGCATCCCCGCAGTAGTGCAAGTGCTGTTGGGGATGCTTTTTTTCGATTATGAAATACGGTGATTTCAAGCGAGCCCGCACGTTCGGGCGCGACAAGGCCAACGAGGGGCTGCTGCAGCGCATCAGCGACTGCGAGGACATGCTCGGCGTCCTCGACTGGCTCAAGAGCAACGAGAACAAGGACGCGGAGGGAAAGCCACGCTACAAGGCGACCATCACGCTCAATATCCACGGGCGCGGGGCCGAGGACTCGGGCGAGAAGGACACGCGCAGCTTCTCCTACGACACGAACTTCGACTTCGTGGAGAGGAAGATAAGGGAGAACTACGAAGGTCTGATGAAGGAGTTTGAAACGAGGTCTGGGGAATGAATCACATTGTATGCCCTCTCTGCGGTGGCGAGATGATATGGGACTCCAACGCCAACGCATCGGACGTATGCGATTTCTACGAGGACGATGACGAAGCCGTCGTCAGCTACTACACATGCTCCAAGTGCGGGAGGAACTACGAGATAATCGACCCCATGAAGGAGGAGAGGGATAGTGAATACAAGGAATATTGGCATGGAAAAGGGCCGAAATGAAATGGGATCCGAGGTTTACAATATCGACTGCCTCGAGTACATGAGGACATTGCCCGACAAGGCGTTTCAGTTGGCGATTGCCGATCCGCCGTATGGGATGCAAGATGCTGGGGCGCAGTCTGGCGGTGCGATGAAGGGTAGGCGATTCCTACGGAAGGAGTTAAACGTATGGGATAAGGCACCTGACCAAGAGTTCTTCGATGAGCTGAGCCGAGTCAGTGAGAATCAAATCATTTGGGGTGGGAATTACTTCCCATTACCACCGACACGATGTGTGATATGTTGGGACAAGTGTCAACCGTGGGAGAACTTCTCACAAATTGAATTAGCGTGGACGTCGTTTAACTATCCTGCGCCATTGTTCAAGTTTGACAATCGCACGAACGATAAGATTCATCCTACGCAGAAACCAGTAGACCTATACGCGTGGATTCTGCGGAAGTTCGCCAAGGCGGGCGACCGCATCTTCGACCCTATGATGGGAAGTCAGTCAAGCCGTATCGCAGCCTACAAGATGGGCTTCGACTACGTGGGCTGCGAACGCGACAAGGAATACTTCGACAAGGGCTGCGAGCGCTTCGACAACGAATGCCGTGGGATAATCACCATGGCGAACGGCTCGAAACTCATACAAACCACATTGTTCGGTCTATGAAATTTGAAGGGCTAAACGTCAGCAGCAAGTTCGGTATATGCGGGCTGCCCATACGGGTGGACTCGTATAAGACGTGTTCCTTCGGGTGCAGGTACTGCTTCGCCAATGGGCGCAAGATAATGGAGTTCGAGAAGAACCTCCTCGTGGCGAACACCGACAGCATAGAAAGACGCCTCGACCGCATCTTCACGCATGGGAACGTCGACCCGACGAGCTTCCTCGATAAACTTGTAGCCAACCGCGTCACGTGGCATTTCGGAGGTATGAGCGACCCGTTCCAGCCTTGTAACGAGAGGCTGAAGGTGACGAACACGATAATAGACATCGGGAACAAGTACGACGTGACGATGCTCATCAGCACCAAGTCCGACACCATTCACGGCGCGAACCTACGCCCCGACCTCCATGCCGTGCAGATGTCCGTGAGCAACGTCTACGACAGGAGGGACATAGAGCCCGACGTACCGCCGATAGAGCAAAGGCTGAAGCTGTTCCGCGAGCTGAAGCGCGAGGGCTTCAAGGTGGGCATAAGGATTCAGCCGTTCATACCGAACGTCTCGGACATCGAGATAGTGAAGATGTTCCGCGAGGCCGACCATTTCACCGTGGAGGGACTGAAGATCATCCCACAGGACGGCGAGCAGAAGGACTACTGCTTCGGGGAACTCGGCATGAATCCCAAGATGTTCACGCAGATGGGGCTCTTGAATATGCTCCCCGAGTACAGGCTCGCCTTGTATCGGCCGCTCATCGCCTACTTCGAGAGCCACGGCATGAGCTACTCCATCAGCGATAACGACCTCCGAAGGTACGGCAACAACCGCTGCTGCTGCGGGGATAGCTTGATAGCCAAGTCCTCTGGCTTCGACGTCAACGCCCTCATAAGAGATTATGGACATTGGACGCTCGACACCGTGCTGAAGGAATCTGCTGAATACGGGCAGTGTAGGGCATGTGACCTCTTCACGAGCAACCGCACGGAGGGGTGTACCACCGTTCACGACTTCTACCGCATGCGGTTCGGACGGGGAAGCAGCCCTATGTCTCCCATGTACCAATATACATCGCAACCGACATTATTCTGAACTTATGGAACTTGACATTGTATATAACGAAGATTGTTTGCAAGGGCTGAAACGACTGCCCGATAATAGCGTGGACTGCTGTGTGACATCGCCACCATATTACGCCCTGCGTGACTATGGCATGGATGAGCAGATAGATCTGGAGGAAACACCGCAAGCGTACATCGACCGACTGACGGACGTGTTCATGGAAGTGCATCGGGTATTGAAACCAGAGGGTACGCTATGGGTAAACATCGGCGACAGCTATGCAACGGGGACAATCGCTGCACGTCAGCAGTCGCCAAACGCAGGTGTTGGTGCAAACCGACCAGAAGCACAAAATTCGGTGCCAAGGCTCGGAACGCCAGATGGCTGTAAGACAAAAGATTTGCTCGGCATTCCGTGGATGTTGGCGTTTAGCCTTCGCAGCGCAGGCTGGTATTTACGGCAAGATATAATATGGCACAAGCCAAATCCGATGCCCGAAAGCGTAACTGACCGATGTACCAAGTCGCACGAATACATTTTCCTCCTATCGAAGTCGGAGCGTTACTATTTCGACTACGAGCAGATACAGGAAGACGCGACCACGATGGAGAACCGACCCGCTGGAGTTGTACGCAATCGCAAGTTCGGATACAACAGCAAGCAGAACCGCCACCCAGAAGCCTATCTGATGAGCGGCACGAATAAGCAGGGCGAAGTCAGTGCGGACGATATGCCGACGGGTAAGCGAAACAAGCGCGATGTATGGTCGGTCAACACCAAGCCTGACCTAAACGCTCACTTTGCAGTTTATCCCGAAGAGCTGATTCGCCCTTGCATACTCGCTGGGTGTCCGAAAGGCGGTGTGATACTCGACCCCTTCATGGGCAGCGGCACAACGGCTCGCGTGGCACGTCATTGGGGCAGACATTACGTCGGTTTTGAGCTCAATCCCGACTACATCGACATCATTCGCAAAAAGTCAAACGTGGAAGTCGATATGTTTGCGGAGTAGCAAAGGCGCAGTGCTTCCGTAACATCAGCGAGGCACTGCCATGACGCTGTCAGCAACGACGCCAGCCACGCCAACCGGACGGGAGAAGTTGCTAATTTTACGACCACGGATTTCACGAATTACACGAATCTATGACGCTTGACAAGATATACAACGAGGACAACCTTGTGACGATGGGAAGGATGGAGGATAACTCCGTCGACCTCATCGTGACGTCGCCGCCTTACAATAAAGGGTATTATGCGCAGAAGAATGCGAAGCAGTCAACAGTATGGAACAGCCTAAATGGAAGAAAGATACATTATGATTCTTTCGATGACGACATGCGGCCTGAAGAATACGAATCATGGCAGAGGAAGGTTATATCTGAATGTGTGCGTATTCTGAAGCCAAGCGGTTCAATGTTCTATAATCACAAGGATGTCATCTACAAGGGCTTGATAGTTCCCCCGAAGTGGGTCTATGATTTCAATGTCAGACAACAGATAATTTGGGACAGACAGAGCTCATGTATGATTGACCCACATTACTTCATGCCCGCAAACGAGTGGATTTACTGGATTGTCAAAGACCCGCAGCAGACGTATTTCGACAAGAGCAAAGCCATCTATCGCACGAATATTTGGAGGATGAACGTCGACAAGAACCCGCACCCCGCGCCATTCCCCATGAACTTCGCTAATAACTGCATCCTGTCATGCTGTCCAGAGGGTGGGGTGGTTTACGACCCGTTCATGGGGTCGGGAACCACGGGGCTGTCCGCGACGAAAATAGGTGTGCGGTATATCGGGAGTGAGATTTCCAAGGAGTATGTCGATATGGCCATGAAAAGAATAGCCGCAGAAAAGCAGCAGCTTACATTATTTTGACCCTTGTGCCTTGACCGCGGCGGCCAGCTGAGCCTTTTGCGCAAGTTCCTCCATAATCTCAGTGTACGTCCTCTCCGCATCGTCCGTGAGGTTCGCCTTCTTGATGGCGTCCTTGGTGCTGACGAGCGGATTGCCGCCAGAGGCCTTGAGCCATTTGTCGATGGCGACGTTGTCGTCCTCTTGGATATACGGGGTTATGGTGTTCTCTATGAGGATGCTGTCGACGTCCTCGGGGCGGAATCCCACGTTTATCTTCTTCAGGAAGGCTTTCAGCACGCTGTTCTCCCTCTCGAGGAACTCGAGCCATGCACCGCTCTCGTCGCCAATCTTCAGGTGAGCGTCGGTGAGGAGCGTCTTGCGTGCGTCGTAGCCGATGTTCCCGAGCGCCATCATCTTCTCGAACGATATGTCGGGCATCTGCGCCTGCGTCCAGAAGAGGTTCTTCAGCGTCTCGACGTGGTACTGGAGCGCCGCGATGGACTGCGCCCACGAGACGTAGGAGACGTCGCCGCCTTCCGTGACCCTGTAGACCCTCCGCGTCTCGCCTTTCTTCTCGTCTCCGATGATGGAGCCAGCCACCTTAAGGATGGGTGCGCAGTTGTAGGCTATGACGTCGCTGTTCCGCGAGAGGTTGTACTCGATGTCCTTGCGCAGCTCCGTGAGGCCGTCCCACACGGGGGCGGGGCGGTAGAGGTAGATGGCGGGTATCTTGCCGATGTCGAACTCGTCGCTCTTGACGGCTTCCCACTTGGCGTCCTGTGAGTGTTTCCATATCCTATGCTCGTCGGACGTGAAGGTCTCGAAGTAGGTCACCATCTCGTCCTTCACCTTCTTCGTGTACTCGTAGCTCATGGCGTACATCTCGCCGCGCTCGTCTATGAGCGGCCACAGGCTCACGCCGTCCATAGGGGAGAACGTCTTGCACTTGAGCTTGTAGTTGCACGGGAATCCGTAGAGGTTGTGCGTCTCCCGCTTGACGTACCATACGGTGAGTATCTCGCACGAGGCGTAGTATTTCTTCGCCCGTTCCTTGTTCTCGGAGTCGATATGCGCAACGGTGTAGATACGCTCGAGTGCCTTGGCGATGGCTTGCTGGGCGTCCGTCTCCGCATTGCTGTAGGTTCTCTTGACGGGAATGGCGAAGGTGAACTCGGCCATGCGGTTCGTCAGCAGTTTCTCCATCCCGATGTAGAGACGTGCCGCCTTGTCGGTGGAGCCGTCGGGGTGTATCTTGTCCTTCCTCCCTTGATGGTCATCGACAATCTCGTGTTTCTTCGGCTCGTATTCCGTGACGAGGTCATCCCATTTGGTCGGCGGGGTGGTGCGCTCCTTGAGGGCGGTGATGACGTCCGTGGCATTGTCCCCGGATAGGATCTGCTTGATGTCTATCATGTTATTTTGTATTTGGTGGCTAAATATTCGGGACAAAAGTAGGAATTTAATCTAATTTGTGCAAATTTAGTGACCAAATATTTATCAATTCAAATTTTCTGCCTACCTTTGCAACGTGCAAACTACCCACACATTATATAAAAAGATAGGAATATGTACGAAAAAGTGAATTTCCACCATCCAGACAAGGTCGCCGACCGCATCGCTGGCCGACTCGTAGACCTTGCCTACACCCGTGCGGAGGGAGGCTGGCTGAAAAGCAACCCGCGCATCGCCGTCGAGGTTCTCATCGGCCACGGCCGCGCCACGGTCATCATCGAGACGAGCCTCGTGCGGAACGAGCTTTCCGTCCAAGACGTCAAGGACGCCGTAGTGGACGTCGACCCCACCATCAGCGAGGGGAACATCACGGTGCTCATCGCCGCGCAGGACGCCCACCTCTCGGAGAACCAGAGAGAGGGACTCCGCGTAGGCGACAACGGTATCTTCAAGGGTGTTCCCATGACGGACGAGCAGAAGGCGCTCACGGGCATCGTCAAGCGTCTCGCACATACCTACCCCTCGGACGGGAAGTTCGTCATCCATTCGGACAACGTAGGCCTCTGCGTCATCGCGTGCCAGAGCAAGGCCAAGAGCGACGACGTGTACCGCATCATCGACGGCTATCTCAACGAGCACGTGGGGAAGATGGAGCGGCGCATCATCGTGAACCCCCTCGGCGAGTGGACGGGCGGCACGGACGTCGACACGGGCGCCACGAACCGCAAGTTGGGCTCGGACATGGGCGACGCCGTCACGGGAGGCGGTCTCATGGGCAAGGACTTGTCCAAGGCCGACGTCTCGGTCAACATCTGCTGCCATATCATGGCACAAGAGAGCGGTGAGGTGGTGACCGCCGCCACGGCCATCGGAGACCGCGAGGTGACGTTCCGCGTCGGCGACAAGACGGTCACGGAGCCGTTCCAGAGCATCGTGGAGAAGGCGCGACTCTTCATCCTCGCCCAGTACGGCTCGTTCGAGAAGTTCGCGGAATGGGGTCTCATCGCATAGCCATGGACGAGGTCAAGAGCTTTCAAGTAGACCATACGAAGCTCCACAAGGGGCTGTATATCTCGCGCGTCGACAAGGCGGGTCTCTTCTCCCACGTGACCACGTTCGACCTCCGCATGAAGCAGCCCTATGTGGACAAGCCGCTGAAGCCTTCCACGGCGCACACCCTCGAGCACTGCCTCGCCACGTACCTACGCGAGATAAGGGACGATATCGTCTATGTGGGGCCTATGGGCTGCATGACGGGTTTCTACGTCATCGTGAGGGGGAACAAGACGGTCTTCGACATCCTCCCGTCCCTCAAGAAAGCCCTGTACAAGACGATGCGCGTCACGTCCATACCAGGGGCTACGGAGAAGGAGTGCGGGAACTGCGGGTTCATGGACTTGAAGGACGCGAGGCGCGAGGCATTGGAATACCTCGAGCTCCTATACGCCAAATACGGCGTGAACTACAGATGAAAAAAGAGGATGGGCGGTCTGCTCATCCTCTTTTCTTTTTCTTGTCTGCTCTCCGTACTGCTTTGCGGACGCGCTTCTCGAACGCTGCCCGTTCGGGAGTTCCTTTCGGCCCGATGGCATCGTCGAGCACCTCCTCAAGTGAGTACAGCTTGAATTTACCTACTTGTTTCATGCTTTCCTACGGAGATGAGAGGCACGTCTAACGCCGACGATATACGTGCCAGCGTCGAGAGCGTGAAGTTATGACCGCCTCCCATCCACCTTGATACGGCAGCGGGGGACGTGCCGAGGGCAAGGGCAAGTTCCTTCTGCGACATACCCTTCGCTTTCAGTGCGTCGTCAATCTCGTCGGCAATGTGGAACGACCATTCCATCTGTTGCCGCATGTCTTGCGGGGTGCTTGCCACAGCCTCGCGGAAGTGTTTTGCACAAGTAATATCCTTCTTCATATATCGTTGGTGCAAAGATACAAAAAATATCTGATAAAATTATCTTTTAAGGCAATTATTTTATCGGAATCCTCTCTATTTAGGTTTTTTTAAGAGAGTACGCTCTGCGTAGTGCTCGGATAAATTTCAAAAGTTGTGTTAAATATATTTGGTGGCTAAATAATTATTCCCTACCTTTGCACTGATTAAAACACTTTTTTCACTAAAACATATCAATTATGAACAAGAAGACCAAGTTGGTATTAGACCTTCTGAGACCCAAGGCAGCGCCTCTGGGGTTCAGCAAGGAAGAGTTGGAGGGTGTAGCGAGGAACATCGCTGACAACCTCAGTCTTGATGATGACGTCACGGACGAGGTGCTTACGGAAGCGGCCACGAAAGCGGTGGACGCGGCCATGCCTTTGCTCGAGATGAGTCAGAAGAACGCGAACCGCATCATCCAGAAGAACAAGGAGGAGCGCGAGAAAGCCGAAGCCGAGGCCAAGAAGAAGGCCGAGGAGGAAGCCGCTGCCAAGGCGGAGGAGGAGCGCAAGGCCAAAGAAGAGGCCGAACGCAAGGCCAAAGAGGAGGCAGAGCGCAAGAAGGCGGAGGAGGAAGGCCTCGCCCGTTTCCTTGAGTCCGACTTCGCCAAGAACATGAAAGCGGAGAACAAGAAATTGGCCGAGCAGCTGAAGGCGCAGCAAGCCGCCGCCCAGCAGGCACAGGCTGAGTTCGCAAGTTTCCGCGACGAGTTCAACGCCATGAAGGCCGAGCGTCTCAAGGCTACCCGCCAGAGCCGCCTCGACGAGCTGGTGAAGGGCGCAGGCGTGTACGGCGAGCGCATCAAGAAGAACTATGCCAAGATGACCTTCGATTCCGACGCGGACTTTGACGAGTTCTGCAGCGGCATAGAGGAGGACATCAAGGCATTCAACCAAGAACGTGCCGACAAGGGACTCGAGACGCTTGGCACGCCCGCGACAGGCGGTCTCCACGACTCGGTGAGCGCCGAGCCGATGAGTGACGAGGAAGCGGACGCCCTCGCAGCTATCATGTAGAACTTTAACACCAAACGAACATGGCATTGACAACCACACCCACTGAGTTCGGATTTGGAAGCGACCCCGTCGTCATCCGTTCTCTCGTAGACACCATCAAGGGCGGCGTAGTGCTTGACGTGACGGATTTCCCCGATGAGTATATCCGTGCGGGTCACCTCATCATCCGTGATACCGAGACGAAGAAGACCTACAAGCCCATGCCCGTCAGCAACGGGCAGTATGCATCGCTCCCCCAAGGTTATGAGTACTGTGGCGTGCTCATCTCCTCCATTCCCACCGCAGAGGCCTTCGCGGCCGTGCTGACCATCGGCGAGGTGAACGACAAATGTCTCACCTACACGCCCACCGCTGCCATCGCAGCTGCCTTCAAGAGCGCCGTTCCCACCATCGTGTGGGCGCACGACTAAGCGACGGCATAACACAGACACACATTTAAGGTAAAAGATTGTTTATTCAGGAACCACTATGCTTAAGTCATTATTCGCAAAGTACATTGAGCGCTTCTTCCCTCAGCTGCAGCGTATCATCGAGACAGTGAACAAGAAGCGCGAGCGCACCCTCACATACCTCCACAAGGAGCACTTGCGTGAGGAGTATTCTCCCGACAACAAATGGGAGAGCACGACCGCCGACACCACCTATGTAGCCGCCGACTTCGTGTCGATGGACAGCAAGCTTCCCATCAAGCAGCGCGACTCCATCCAGACGGCCAACGGCAAGCTGCCCAAGGTGGGTATCTCCCGCGTCCTCAAGGAATCCGACATCTCCGCGCTGAACATCATGGAGGCTCAGGGCGGCAACGCACAGCTCATCTCGCGCAAGCTCGCCAACGACCCCGTGGCATGCGCCACTGGCATCGACGAGCGCAACGAGTACAACTTCCTCTTCGCACTCTCCAACGGCTACGTCGCCATCAAGGACGAGGACAACCCCAACGCCCTCCTGCGTATGGACTTCAACTACTTCGAGGACAACAAGTTCGGCAGTTCCACGAAGGGCGAGCCCGTCCTCGAGGACATCCTCGACATCCTCGACAAGGCACGCGAGAAAGGCACGAACATCCAGTATATCTGGATCTCGAAGGCCACCTACGACGTCCTGCGCCGCACCCGCGCCGCCCGCGAGCTCGTGGCCAACTACGAGAGCCGTATCGTCGCCGACACCTTCACGCTCCCCGTTCCCACGCCCGAGCGCTTCGACGCTGCCTTCGCCGACGAGTCTGGCGGCGTGCAGTTCGTCAAGGTCAACCGCTCCATCTTCACGGAGACCAACGGCAAGCGCACCGCCGTCAAGCCTTGGAACGACAACCGCATCATCTTCGTAGCCGACAACTACGTGGGTACGCTCATCTACGGACGCCTCGCAGAGGTCACCAACCCCGTGGAGAACGTCATCTACCAGCTCGTCGACAACTTCAAGCTGATTGCACGCTTCCGCGAGACCAACCCCTTGCGCGAGACCACCACGGGTCAGGCCATCGTGGCCCCCATCATCGAGAACGTGGATCAGATTTTCGTCCTCGACATCTCCGAGGGTCAGGAGGTCGACGAGACCGCCGAGAAAGCCGACACGGAGGACGTCTACGTCACCGTATGGGGCAGCAAGTACAGCAAGAGCGCCTTTGTGACGGCTCTGAATGAGGTTGCTGGCACCAAGCTGAAGGCTGACGCTACCGACGCGGCCATCATCAAGGCCGTCAATAAGCTCTCCGACGCCGACGAGGCCACACTGAAGACCAAGGTCACCGCCGTAACGGCAGGTTAAGCCATCCCCTATGAAGACAGTCAGCCAGTCACTCCGAGATGATATCTATTACCCTATCTCCTACGGGAAGATAGAGAATATCGTCATCGCACGCTTCGGGTCTGCCGATGACCTCGAATATACCAAGGCCATCACCGAGACCGCGGAGTACAAGGGTGCGCTGGCTGACTGCTATTATTCACTCTTGCAGGCCGTGAATTTCTCCGAGGCGGACAAATCGGTGGGGAACCTCACCGACGCCCAGAGGAAGGTCATCCTGAACATCGCTAACAAGTACTATGGTGAGATAGGGGAGGAGCAGAAAGACGACCCGCTTTCCCCGAAGGTATATATCAACTGCTGATGGCCGTCCTCGATTTCAACGCATACAAGCTCGAATACCTTGTGGAAGGCCAAGGGTACTACGACGGCAACGGCGACTACCAACCTGCGGAAGACGCATGGGTGGAGTACGGGCGGTGCAACGCGGTGCCAGCGGGACGTAACAACGTCATCGGACTGCCAGACGGGCAGACCATAGCGTATTCCTTCACCATCATCCTCCATGAACCCAAGTGCAGGGAGTTCAAGTACGGGGAACGTCTGCGGCTCACTACCGTCTTCGGATGCGAGCAAGTGGAACTCTCCGTGAAAGGCTTCGCAAGATATCAGTATCAAGCAAAGATATGGGCGTGATGAAATCGGACATAGCCATCAAGACGGACGTCTTCAGACACATCCAAGGGTCTGACCTCGCCAACGAGGTCACGGGTGTCATCCGCAAGACGGGGAAGCGTCCCGCAGGCTCCAAGGCCGAGGACATCGTCATCTCCATGCTCGCCAACGTCAACGGACAGATACAGAAAGCCACCGTGAACGTGAATATCTACGTGGCCGCGAATGTCATCAACGGACAGGCGGAGGAGAAGACCAATAGGCTTGAAGTACTATGCGCCCTCGCAAGCAATTTGTTTGAGGTGTTCCACGGCGACAATTTCCGCGCAGCGCTCCTCGAGCAGAGGGTGTTTGAGGTGGAAGGCGCCAACGAATACGTCATCAACAACAAAATCGAGTACAAACAACTAAACGAATAACACAATGGCAGAGAAAATCATCGGTTGGGGCAGATGCGCCGTGACCGCCAACACAAAGACCTACAAGGACATCGTCGAGGGCTCTACCTCTCTCTCCGTCGAGGAGGGCGATCTTCAGGAGGCTAACATCGAAGGCGGCGAGGCAGAGGCCACGCGCCGCAAGCCCGACAAGTACACGCTGACCTTCGAGCGCCGCCTCGGCAGTGCGGAAGAAATAGCAGCCTCCGACCTCCAGCACAAGAACGATATCGGCACGGTTCAAGTCGAGCCAGAACTGGCAGGCGCGGTCTCCGTATCACTCGCCCACTGCTCGCAGCACATCACGCTGTCGTTCGATTCCACGGACGGCCTCAAGGCCATCTACACCTACCAGACGAAGGGCAAGACATCCGAGGGCGCGCTCACGGACGTCACCTTCGGCACGAGTGCAGGCGTAACCGAGCAGAGCGGCGGTTAGTAATTAGCACAGAGGGGCGACGTAAAATCGAATGGCTGCGTCGCCCTTTTTATCGGGGTGTAGCTCAACAGCAGAGCGGCGGCGACTAAACCGAGGAAGGTGGTGCGATTCCACCCGCCCTGCCAATGAAAGATAACAACCATATCGACGAGTATATCGTGGACGCCATCACAGGGCGTCCTCATGGTTTCTTCTGCGGCAAGAAACATCTCGCCTTGTTCCCCGCGACGCTCGGCAAGATGCTGCTCGTGCAGGAGGTGCTGGCGCGGATGGGCGTGCAGAGGGATATGCTTGCCGTCAACCCGTCCCTCGAGGTGCTGAGACTCGTGAAGACGAAGAGGGAACAGAGCATGATGGTCATCGCCTACCACACCTTCGGCAAGAAAGAGGACGTCCTCAACGGGGATATGGTGCAGAGGCGCGTGAGGTTCCTCTCCGACAGTCTCACGGAGGAGGACGCCGCGGCCTTGCTCATCATGTGCCTGTCCTCGGACAAGACGGACACACTGATGTCGCATTTCGGCATCGACAAGGAGAACAAGCGCATGGCCGAGGTCATGAAGGTCAAGGACACGAAGAACTCGCTCTCGTTCGGCGGGAAGTCCCAGTACGGGATGCTGATAGACACGGCGTGCGAGCGGTACGGGTGGACGAAGGACTACGTGGTGTGGGGCATAGACTACGCCTCCCTTCGTCTGATGCTCGCCGACAAGATATCATCCCTCTACCTCTCGGACGAGGAACTGAAGAAGGTGCCAGCCTTGCAGCTCAAGGAGGGCATCGACGCAAGCGACCCAGAGAACGCGCAGCGCATCATCGCGGCACTTAGGAACAGAGGCATAGCACAGCAATGAAGGTAGGCATCAACATACAGATGAGGACTTCCGTTCCCAGACTGGACGATTTCTTCAACAAGGCCACGGACATCATGCGCGGCCACGTCATCAAGGCTCTCTCGGAAATGGCGGACAGATACGACCGTATGATACGTGAGCGCGGAGAGGGGGAGAGCTGGCAAGACCATTCGGGCAACCTACGCAGCTCGGTGGGCGCGGCCGTCTACGACAAGGGGAAGGTGATGTTCCAGACCGCGTTCAGCACCGTCATGAGGGGCGCTGAAGGGTCGCGGAAGGGTAGGCAGATGGTGCAGGAGCTCGCAAGCGAGTACACGGACGTCATAGCCCTCGCCGTCTTCGCCGCGATGGACTATGCGGAGGTGGTGGAGGCCATAGACAGCAAGGACGTGATAGCCTCCGCTGCGATATACGCGGAGAAGGAAGCCGCGAAGGTCATCAAGAAGGCTATGGGGGAGGCGGAGCTCGACATACAGCTCCTCGCGGACAAGCTCTGACTACTTGGTTATGAACTGCGAGGCGTATTCGTAGCCGTCCGTATTGAAGGAGAAGGTGTACTGAACGTCGGTCGTGTATTCCCTCTCGGATGTCGCAGAGACGAGCATAGTGCCGCCCTTCTTGATAAGATTGAGAATTTTAGGGACGTCGAGTGAGTCTGGACTGCATTCACCAGCAGTTGAATTAAACATGACATATTCATGCTCCTCGTTGTCAGTTTTGAACTTGACATTGTAGAATTTACCGTCCTTGTTCAGATGTGAACCATAATTAAAGAATTTCAAGTACACACTTTTGTCAGACACCATGAAAATACATATTGCCTCTTCCCTTGTCGCGGCGTAATTGGTGAGCGTTCCCTCTCCTACGAGATAGATATAATGCGAGCCATTTGGTTGTCCATAATCATCAATCCAGTCGCCTATATACCATTCGTGCATTTCTGGGTCGGTTGTTGCGCTCTCGGTGCCAGTACAAGCTATCAGAAGCGGAAGCAACACAAGGATGAGAATTTTTTTCATAACGTATATTTAATTTAAATTGACTGGTGCAAATATATGTGTTTCTTTTTATCCTTACGCCAAATTGCAAGAAAATCTTTCAAACTTCATCGTCATATATTTGGTGTCTAAATAGAAAAACACTATCTTTGTACCAAAATAAGCGATTATGGCGGTACGTTTCGACCTTACTTGCAACTATTCCTCCTTCTCCGCGGGTATGGAGAAGGCGAAGGCAAGCATCACCGAGCTCAACAACCTCATAGGCTTGACTGGCAGCGGCGCGGGGCAGTCTTTCGCCCGTATGAGCGCGGAAGCCGAAGGGGCCGCCCATTCGACGAGCGCCCTCGGACGCGCCTTCGGGGATTTCTTCAAGCAGTACACCGCAGCGAGCCTCGCCCTCGAGGGGTTCTCCAAGTTCACGCGCGCCATCAAGAACGCGGGCAACACCATTATCGACTTCCAAGCGAAGAACTCCATGCTCGGCGCCATCCTCGGCGAGAGCGAGGAGAGCATGAAGGAGATGGTGGAGCAGGCCAAGGAACTCGGCCGTGCGACCGTCTTCACGGCATCTCAAGTCACGCAGCTGCAGATTGAGCTCTCCAAGCTCGGTTTCGAGAAGCCCGCCATACAGGATATGACGCAGAGCATCCTCGACTTCGCGCAGGCCACGGGAGGCGACCTCGGCGACGCAGCGGCGCTCACGGGTGCTGCCATCCGTATGTTCGGAGCGCAGACGGACGAGGCGGCACGCTACACCAACGCCATGGCGAGAGCCACCACGGCATCGGCCCTCGACTTCCGTGCCATCCGCGACAACCTCGCCACGTTCGGCCCCATGGCACATTCCATAGGATTGGAGATAGAGGACGTCCTTGCCTTGTTCGGCACGCTGAAGAACGCGGGCATCGAGGGGTCTACGGCCATGACGTCCCTCCGCAACATCTTCACGAAGGTGGCGCAAGGGAAGATTCCTGGCATGGAGGGCGGCGTCAAGACCCTCGATGAGTTCGTCTCCAAGCTGAAGCAGCTCGAAGGCATCGACCCCGGCAAGTCAATGAAGATGATAGGCCCGCGTGGAGGAACGCAGTTCATGAGCCTCATGCAGCAGGCCGACCAGATACTCGAACTGAGGGATAAAATCAAGGAAGCCTCCGAGGCCGACACCACGGGCGGTATGGCGGAACGGATGACGCAGAACGTCTCTGGTGCCATCAAGCGCATGGAGTCCGCGTGGGAGGGCTTCGTCCTCGCTTTCTCCAATACCACTGGCCCGTGGGCGACCGTCGTGGACACATTGGCCAAGGGCATCAACAAGGTCACCGACCTCATCTCCGACGGCTCGACCATCAACGTCGCCGCCATCAACGGGGTCATGGCCGCCATGGGTTCCCTCATCGCCATGTACGGCGTGGCCAATGGCGTGCAGGCAGTCACCAACTCACTCACGGCGAGGCAGACGGCGCAGTACACGGCAATGGCACACGCACTGGAGACGGCAGTGGCCGCGGAGACGGGGTCATACCGCACCGAGCTCGAGAGTGCCGTTGCAAAGGGGGTGCTCACCAAACAACAAGCCATTCAGATATCGCAGCTACTCGAGAAAGCGGGCGTGGAGAAGCTTGAACTTGAGACGCGGAAGCTTGAGCTGCAAGAGGAATCACGCCTTATTGCGGCCGAGAATGTATTCACGGAGGCAAAGCTGAAAAATGCGTCCGCGACGGAAAGGCAGATTATAGAGACCCAGAGGCTCATCGCGGCACGGCGTCAAGCCGCCATCCAGACAGAATTAGGTACGATAGACGAGAAGATAGAAAACATCTCGAGAATCGAGGACTCTCTGGCAAGCGCTGGGGAAGCGAGCGGATCCCTCCAGCAAGTGATGGATATGCTCGGCTTGAACTTGCTTGCAAACCCGTATGTCGCAGCAGCCGCGGCGATAGGGGGGCTGGTATGGACTGTCAAAGCCTTCGAGGAAGCTACGATGACGGCCGAGAAGGCTCAAGTGACCGTCAACGCAGCGATGGAGGAGTATGCGAAGATTGCCAAGGAGACTGAATCAGCCGACAAGGAATACATCAAGACCATACAGGACAAGAATGCGTCCCTCTACGAGCAGTACAAGGCATACCAAGACCTCACGAAGGCGAGGGCTGTCTTCGCGCAGTATTCCCAAGAGGAGATAGCCTCAATGTCCCAATCGCAACTCGACGCTATTATATCCCAAGATAACGCGCAGCGGGATCGCGAGATGATGGAGAACCGCGTCAAGATGATGGAGGAGTACTACTCCAAGATGAGAGGTTCGTCAACGGCCATGTTCGTTAAGGGCGAGGAAGACCTACTGAGGCAGCTCGGCGAGAAATACAAGATAAGTGCCGAGGAGATAAACAAACTTCTCGAAAGCCAAGATGCTCTTACGAATATGTATTCATGGTCGCGGAATATCCTCGAGGAGTACCGCAACCAACTCGCCAAGACTCTTGAGGACGGCGCATATTCTGGTGTGGTCGGCGGTCTGAAGCGCGGTCTGTCAGAGGGAGTCAGAGACACGTCCCTTCCTATGCTGAAAGAGTACACCGACGGCCTTGAGGCGTATAGCTCAAAGATTGCCGAGCTCACGGCGAGAAGGGAACGAGTACGCGGGGATATCGGCGAATGGGATAAGCTCACGCGCGACATACGCCAAGCGGAGGATGCAGCCCAATCCTATGCCGATACCTTCAAGAACCGCCTACAGCCCTCGGTGAAAGACGCAGAGGACAAGATAGAGGAACTCAACCACCAGCTGCTATCCGCGAGCGGGGACAAGAAAGCCTCCATCGAGACCGAGATAAAGGCTGCGCAGAACGACCTCGAGTTCTTGCAAGGTCTGATGGCGTTATTCGACAAGGGAGCCACCGACAAGGAACTCACGCTGAGAATACAACGCGAGACCGACAACGAGATACTCGGCGACGAGAAGCTCGTCGAGATAGGCAAGGGGTATGAGGAGGCCGAGGCGGTGGCTGAGAAATACCTTGTTAAGCTCGAGGAGATACAAGAGACCACACGAGGTATGGGTACGCTCACTGGCGAGCAGGCCGCTGAGATGGCAGCTGCATACGGCATCACGGCGGAGAGCATCCAAAACGACGTAGGGAACGTCCGTGACAAATTAACCAAAGACCTCGACGACCTCAACGAGCAGCTTGCCAAGACCACCAACCGCGACAAACAACGCGAAATAAAACTCGAGATAGCACGTAAGCAGGAACTCCTCGACTACATCGACACCCTCCGTACAAGTCTCCTTAACCTCGTCAAGTCGAAGTTCCAAATCGGAATCAATATCGTCGCCAATGTCTCAGAGAGGCTGCGCGGACTCCTCGGGCTCGAAAGCAAGTCGGCAGACACACGGAACCACCAAAAAAGTGCAGGCCTGGGGCGGCAGAGCGCACAAGCACAAGTAGAGGGGGACGCCGCAGCAAAGAACCTCGCTACCCAGCAGAAAGCCGACGCCGAAGAAGCCAAGGCAACCTCCGAGAAAGCCGCCAAGGAGGCCAAGAAACGCGCCGAGAGCGCCGCGAAGCAGCGTCAGAAGGAGTTCGACCTCGCGCAGAAGGAAGCCGAGGCACAAGCCAAGCAGCGCAAGGCCACGCAGAACGCCATATCCGAGGCATACATCGCGCAGATAGACAACGACGGGGCGAGGGAACGCGCCGAACAAGAACGCAAATACAACCTCTCCATACAACAGGTCGCCGAGCTCGAGGAGAAACTCAAGAAGGAGAACCTCGCCGCCAAGAAGGCACGATGGGAGGCCGAGAACAAGGACACCACCAAGGTCTGGGCGGACACCGCGGAGGCCAAGGCGGGGTGGGAAGCCGTGGAACTCAACGAGCAGCAGCAGGCGCAGATAACCGCCACGCGCGAGAAGGCCGAGGCCGAGTATATGCGTATTCTTGAACAACGGCAAAAGGCCGAAATAGCAGTGGAGGACGATTTCCTCAAGCAGTACGGCACGTTTCAGGAGCGCAAGCTCGCCATAGCACGCGAGTACGAGCGCAAGATACGCGAGGTCGAGGGCAGCGGCATGTCCGAGTCGGCGAAGAACGCACAGGTCGCAGCCTATCGCAAGGAACAAGCGCGTGCCGAGGGTGCCATTGATGCGCAGAGGATGCGTCAGCAGCTCGACTGGGCCGCCCTCTTCCAAGGCACGGCCGTCATCCAGGGCATCGGCAGACAAGTCCTCGAGGAGGCGGGTCGCTATACGCGCACCGAGGCGTTCCAAACCTCCGACGCGGACGATAAGAAGGCCATCTACGAGGCCATGACCGCCTTGCAGGAGGCCATCAGCGGCGAGAAGGGCGTCTTCGGGGCGTCCCGTGAGTTCACGGAGGCTTCCCATCAGGTGGAGGCCTTCGCATCGCAGCTCGGCGAGGCCAAGGAGATGCAGCAGCAGTATGCCGACGCCATAGAGGAGAACACGCGCATCGCGGAGACCACCACGGGTCTTGAGCGCGAGGAGGCTCTCGAGCGCATCAAGCTCTACCGCGAGATGTACGACGGCGAGGAACAGACCATCTCCGACCTCACGGCGAAGACGCAGGTAGCCGCGAGCACGATGGCGTCCGCCGCGAAGAACTTCCACGACAAGCTCAACTCCGTGACATCGGGTATCTCCAAGCTCGCGTCGGGCAACGGCCTATCGGATATGTACTCGGGGCTCTCCGACGTCATCAAGGGCTTCGGAGGAAACAATGGCAAAGACCTCACCGACGCCACGGGAGCCTTGGGAAAGGCGGGAGGGTATATCGGCGCTGCGTTCTCCATCGCGGATATGATCAACGAGCAAGGGCTCGACAAGATGGTCACCAACATAACCTCCACCGCCTCCAATGCCGTGGTCAACATCATGAAGTCCATGTTCAGTTCCGATATGTGGAAGTCGCTCCTCGGCGGCGTGGTGGACGGCATCATGGCTCCCTTCGACGCCATCTTCGGCAAGCAGGGTAACATGGAGGAGATGAAGAAGGAGATGGAGACCCTCGAACGTTCCAACGAAGCCCTCGAGAATGCCTTGAACGGCCTCTCGGAGAAGCTCGACAATGCCAGCTTCGGCGACATATCCCAGATAGGCGAAGACCTCGAGGAGTACACACAGAAGCTCGAGGGCAACACGCGCAAGATGATGTACGACGCGGCGGGCATGTGGGAGCGCGGCTCACACTCCGTAGCGGCCAAGTATGCGGGTCTGACACGTGAGCAGGACTGGATGGCATCCATCTTCGGCACGGAGAGCAAGAGCTCCCTCGCGCAGATTAACAATGCCCTCGGCACGTCCTTCGTGAGCCTCGAGGATATGCTCAACAACATCACCACCTCACAGATGAGCGAGCTACAAGGGAAGTACATCGACGTATGGCAGACCTTCGTGGACGACATAAACGAAGTAGCCAACGAGCATAACGGCGGTGAGCTTCTCGTGGAGAAGATGACGGAGTTCGCGGGTCTCGACGGGCGGCTCGACGAGGTGAAGGAAAAGATACAGACCAAGCTCCTCGGCATCTCCTTCGACGGGATGAAGGACAGCTTCCTCAACACCCTCAAGGATATGACGAAGGACGGCTCGGAGATAATGGACGACTTCAACGACATCGTCTACCGCTCCATAGCGGGAAGGTATGACGGGGATCTGAAGAGCCTCCGCGAGAGGGCAGCGGAGGCCGCCAAGGCCGAGCAGTGGGACGTCTTGCACGAGTTGGAGAGGCAGTACAAGGACATCGTGGCACAGGCACGGTCGGAGGTAGACGAGGCCAAGCGGCGCGGCGACATCGTGGACACGGAAGCCTATCAGCAGAGTGCTACGGGGCGTGCCTTTTCCTCCATGAGTCAGGAGTCCGCGGACGAGCTGAACGGACGTTTCACCGCCATGCAAGTGGGGCAGGAGCAGATACTCCAGCAAGTGATAATGGGCGTGGCTCAGATGCAGACCCTCACGGATGCCGTGGTGATGCGCGGTGTGGCCACCTCGGAGATACGCAACCTCGTCTTCAACATAGACGGGAACGTGGACACCATAGCGCGCCAGACCAAGACGATAATATCCTCCTTCGGGGATAAGCTCGAACGTATAGCCAACACATTAGAGACGAAACTATGACGAAGGATAACCTTACCATAAACGGAACTTCGATGAACGCCATGGGCATCTTCTTGGAGGACGGCTCCATAGCGTCACTCATGGCGCCGCCGCCGCTCAAGGAGGCCGCGGTGTCGAGGAGCAGGCTCGAACACGGGCAGCATTCCGTGACCACCGCCAAGTACGACTCACGCGAGTTCTCGCTCATCCTCTTGCTCACGGCAGAGAGCCAGAGTGATTTCCTCACCCGATACGGGAGCCTCTGCGATATCCTCGCCACGGGCAACCTCGACATCACCACATCCTTCACGGGCAGTAACGTCTACCATTGCCGTTACCTCTCATGCTCGCAGTTCAGCGAGTTCCTCTTCGGCATAGGCAAGTTCACCATCCGTTTGATTGAAGACAACCCCAACGACCGCACGGCACACAATGAATAACAGCGTAGTTACCATATTCACCCCTACAGGCCAACCGCGTACCACCATACGCCTCGGCAGCGGAAGCGTGCGCACGAGGACGCTCGACGGCACGGACGAGGTGGTCATCAAGGACTCCGTCAACGCACGCCTCGACCTCCACATAGGCGACTATGTAACCCTCGACGAGGGGCGCTTTGTCCTCTGCGAGCTCCAGACACCAACCGTCAATGAAAGCGACGGGGCGCTCGACTATTCCCTCCGCTTCGAGGCTCCCTACCACCTCTGGAAGAACCATATCTTCAAGCTCAACCCAACCATCGGGGCTACCGAGGTGTCGTGGACGCTGACCGCCACTTTGAAGGAACACATGACCGTCTTCCTCAAGAACCTCGAGATGCTCCACCAGCAGGAGAGTGCAGCGGGGTTCAGCCATTACAACTACCGCTATGACGACGGCAGCGCGGGCGGTCTGAAGTACGCCTTCTCCATCGTGGGCAACGGCAAGACACCCGTCACTACCGCAGGGAGTTCCATCGTGGACACCCTCGAGGCGAAGGTCATCTCCTACAACAACGTCAGCCTCTTCGACGCCCTCACGATGATTGCCGAGGCGTGGGAGTACGAGTGGTGGGTGGAGGACGGAACCATCTACTTCGGACGCTGCGAGTCGGGAGAATCGGTGATACTCACGGAGGGGGATAACGTAGCCCTTATGAAGCCCGTGACGAGCAAGAGCGACTACGCCACGCGCATCTACGGCTTCGGCGGCACGCAGAACATATCGGGAAAGTATCGGAAGCACCTCGTCTTCGACGCCACCAACGTCACCTCGGAGGGAGCGTGGGATGCCGCGAGACCCATCGACAATACGTTCCTCACGGGCGTGGAGATAGGTTCAGACCTCACCCCCGCAAATATCGTGTTCTCGGATTATATTGGTACGCCGTCTTCCGTTACACCTACGGAGTCGGGAGGATGGCAAGTGTGCAGCGTAGCTTTCACACGAGGGGCTGAGCGATGCTATCTCGGCGGGTCTGGGGCTGTTCCCATCACCGTCAAAGGCAGCTACAAGCTCGAGATGGATATGACGGTCAAGGTGGAGTCCCAGTCCACGCTCTCGGATATGACCATCGCGTGCATGAACATGAGCAAGGCCGAGGTCTCCAAGGCTACCATCAGCGGCGAGACGAATGTTTCCTTGAAGAGTACCACACCCTTCCAGTCAGGCGACTCCCTTGCATGGGCTTTTGAGGTGGGATTCCTTGTCAGTCAGTATGTAGACCCGAACGTCACCATATCCTACAAGATAAACAAGCTGAGATATGTCTCGGTCGATATATACCCCGATGTCAGCGTCACGATAACCAAGGACGGAAGTACGTCCAACGCTACCCTTCACGCGGGGGATGACAACGTCTACCGCTTCGTAGGGGGCGGCCTTTCCCTTGGGGATAAGTTCACCATCTCATCGCCGAACATCAACGAGGCGTTCATACCCACATCGTATTACTCATCCTCCAACACGGACGAGAACGTACTGAGGGGTCTCGCCGAGAAACGCCTCCTCCTTCCCTCCGAACACCCGTATGTCGACGTCACACAGGATATGACGCCCGCAGAGGTGGTGGAGCTCGCCGTGGTGGTGGACTCCATATACCCCAAGCAAGACCTCGTGGTGACGCTCGAAGGGGTCGAGGAACCCGTCTACTCGAGTACGACCTATGACACGGACGAGTCGGGCAACAAGACGCCCCGGGTGGAGACCTACTATAGGTTCCGAACGAACGTCAAGGGTACGTCGACGCCCTTCATGCTGCCCTCCAAGGCGGTGATAGCCGATGAGTTCATGGTCAAGTTCACATCGGGAAAGCTCGCGGGCATGACGTTCAAGTGCTACATCAAGGAGGGCGAGTACTATGAGGTCATCCAGTCCGAGGACTACGGCACGCCACTCCCTAACGGCGACCTCAACCCGCAGGCGGGCGACGGCGTGATATTCCTCGGATGGGACACCGCCTATTGGTCTGGCACCGACCTCGACGAGATAGCCGAGAACGAGCTGTACAACTATATCGTCCAGTATGCACGGGAGATTGTCCTCGACGGGAACGACTATGACTGCACGCTCCATGTGGACTACGCCCAGACGCACTCCTATGGGTTGGGCCGCAAGGTGACGCTCAAGAGCCCGTTCTACTTCTCCGCTGACGGGAGGGACAGCCGTATCATAGGCTTCACACATCCACTCGACCTTCCGTATGACAACCCCGTCTACACCGTGGGCGAGAGCGGCAAGACGAGCCGCCTCGGGGAGATGGAGAAGCAGCTCGAGGGACTCGCCTACACCCTCTCCGAGGTGCAGAACGGGGGCGTGACCACGAGCGTGGTGGGCGGTCGCTCCATCGTCATCATCCGCATGGGGTCGACCATAACACCCTCCGACGAGAACGTCTTCTCCGCACTGAGGGCTCTCAATATGTTCCTCCGCAAGGATACCGCGGATACCGCCTTGGGTAGGATAACGTTCAACGCGGGTTTGTCGAGCAACGGCACGGTGGAGGTCAATAACACGCTCAGCGCACATGACGTCGCGGTCACGGGGAATACGTCGACCACTACGCTCACCGTGACGGACAAGGTTACGGGCGACCTCAACGTGGAGGATGACGTCAACGCCACGAACGTGAATGCCGACGGGAACGTCAACGCCTCCAACGTCTATGCCGAGAATACCGTCCACGGCAAGGACGTAGAGGCCGAGCGGTCGGTGGAGATAGGCGACTGGGACGAAGGCTCCGCATTAGGAGGCGGGGGCGGCAGGATATGGGTTGACGAGAACAACATCAGCCACGCCACCTTCGACGTCCTCGACGTGCGCCAGCAGATGCACGTCACGGAACTTATCATAGAGCGTGCCAAGAGCGTGGGCGGTACGCTTGTGGTGTCCCCTGCGAACATGGAGGTGGGCAGCGTGGAATGGCTCTCCGCGGAGACGGGCGGGGTGGTATTAGAGCAAACGGAGGCCAACAGGGGTCTCGTCAAGGCTTTCAAGTGCTATTTCGTCAACACCGACGGGGAGACCACCATCACGAACGAATGGGACGTCGACGACCAGGCGTTCTGCCGCACATGGAACATAAGGGAGGGCGTGACGCATAATTTCCGCAACAAGTACTACTGGCGTCTCGTTACCGAAGTGGGGGAGGACTACATCGTCCTCTCCAATGACCCGACGAACCCCACGGGTGCCGACTCCATCACGCGGGGAAGTGATTTCATCAAGGTAACGAAGCCAGAGGGCAACCCGAACGGTAAGGGCTACTACGAGAAGGATGGCGATGCCTATACGCTCACAAGCGACACGAGCGTCAACCCATCGCACACCTATTACACGAGGCTTGACAACGAGAGCACGTGGCCGTCGGAGGGCGATTATATCAGCGTCCTCGGCAACCAAGACAGCAGCAAGAAGTCACGTCAGAACGCCATCGTCATCTCTGCCTATGGCGACAACTCACCCTATGAGTACGACTATCAAGGTATCGACCACTATGCGTTCCCGCAACCCATCTACCAGAAATACTATGACCCGTCGGCTCGTGATGGTGCAGGAGCCTTCATCGTGCGCATCGGCGGCGAGCATGACTACGTGCAATGGGACGGCGCGCAGCTGACCGTGGTCGGTGACCTCAACATGTCGAGCGGCGGCAGCGTCAGCAGCGCCATCAACACGCTCACGCAGCAAGTGGGAACGCTCGGGGAGAACATAGACAGCATCACGGGACAGGACGGCAACACGTTCCAGATTTGGTTCGGCGATGAGATTCCCACGGCGTACAACTATCCCGCAGTGGATTGGACTACGGACGAGCTGAAGGCTTTGCATGACCAAGATATCTATTACTCACGCGCTCTCGGCGGCAGGGCTTGGCGCTATACGTACAACCTCGCGTCGCCCTTGACCGTGACCTCGTATGACGGAACGTCCGTCACCTATGCTGCGGGCTTCACGGGATGGGTGGAGATAACGGACCAGTTCACGCTCCAAGCCCTCGGGGAGGCTGCTGCGGCGCGTCAGGCCGTGGACAACCTCGCCGATGACGGCATCCTCTCGGCGGGGAGCGAGAAAGCGCAGCTGCTCATCTCGTGGAACGACGTGATGTCCACCTACTCGCAGTACCCACCGCAAGCGCTCGACTTCATCGAATGGCTCGACACCCCCATCGCCTCCGAGACGGGCAACACCTATGCGCAGCTCAAGAGCGACCTCTCGGCGGCTAAGACGGCTTTCGAGAGTGCCGTGGCCAACCTCGGCAAGTTCCTCAACGGGGACTCAAACCTCGACTTGACGGGGTTGAACCCCACTCCCCTCTACCTCAATAATACGTGGTTCAGCATCGATACCATCCTTGCCGACTATGGGCAGACCGCCGCGGGCTACCGCTCCGTGTGGAACACTTACTACGCGACGCTCAACGCATTATTGAAACTCATCACCGATGCCGCGAAGATGCGTGCCAGCTATGCGCAGAGTACCGCCGAGAGAGCCCTCGCCACAGTTGAGGAGATAGCGGAAGACGGCGTCCTCGAGGTCAATGAGATACCGAGCCTCCGTAGGGAGTTCGAGTCGGCCTACCGCGAGCGTGCGCAGATGGTGGATTTGACCACCTATGACCAAGAGCACACGATAATCAACGGCGTACTTACAACACCGCTGAATGCCTATCTGAATGCTTTCAAGGCCGTGGCGAACTACCTCAACAAAGGTGTGACGTGGACGGAGCCTGCAACCTATGCCGTGACATCGACCACGTGGAACGTCGCGGCCAAGACGCCTCTCACAGACACGGTGGAGAACAGCGACTTTCCCGCCTTGCTGAAGGAGGGTAGCGTGACGACCAAGTTTCAGGCCGACTGGAGCAATCCCACGGAGGATGGCGACGGAGGCGTGGCGTTCCGCAACCTATGGGCGGCTCTCAACGAGAAGAAGGTTGCCCTCGCCAACACCATGTCCGAGCTTGCCAAGGACACCGCCGACGGAGCACAGGAGGATATCGATGATATGGGCGACGATACCAAGATAACGCCTATGGAGAAGGTCACGCTCAAACGCGAGTTCCTCTGCTATTGGCATGAGATGTTCGATACGAACGGGGTCGTCGACAAGGCGAAGGACGACAAGGCGGAGGACGGCGAGGAACTTTGGATTGAGAGCCCAATAGCCTATATCACCGCCTTCGAGGCTCTCGGCACATACATCAACGGGTCAGAAGGAAGTGAGCTGAATAGTGAGTGGGTGGCAGTAGGCCGCAACCAAGACCAGACCCTCTCCTCACCTACGACAATAATAGACGATTATCTTCCCGCCGCGCTCAACACGTACATCGATGATATAACCATAGTCAGTGCGAGTACCTATAGGTCGAAGTGGGAGACGTTCTTCAGCGAGCGTACCAAGCTTATCTCAGCGCTCATCACACACGCCCAGTCATCTGCTGACGATGCCTATGACAGAGCTGACGAAGCCTATGATAAGGCAGAGGAAGCCTACAACAAGGCCGTGGAGGCCGCTACTGGCGTGTCGGAGGCAACGCTATCGGAGATGGTCAATGACGCCGTGAACCGCCTCGGAATGCGATGCAAGGTTTACAACGTAGCGTTTGGAGTCACGGGGTGGGAGACCTCTATGTTAGACGACGGGGGGTACAAGGTAGGTGACCTGTGGATTAACGTAGACACTGGGGACACCGCCGTTGGGATATGGAATCCCGACAAGCAAGGCGGTGAAGGCATAGAGAGTACCAAGCTTGCGGGCGAGACCCTCGTCTGCCGAGCCGTCAAGACGGGCAGCAATGGCTATGCCACTTCCTTCAACTGGGAAGACTGGCAGATACTCGACCACTACGTCAACCAATGGATAAAGTCGAGCATTGACGGCATAGACATCGGTCAGCAGGCGTCCACGGCGGTGGAGAGCTATTTCGCCAACCTCTCTATCAACTGGCGGCAGATACAGCTGCTCGCGGAACATGTCGAAATTGACGATAACGGAAACATCACCAACGTCGACCAGAGCGGTCTCGTCACGGAGAGTGACTTCGCCACCTTGTTCTCGCAGCAGGTGGACACGCAAGGCATAGCCAACCGCTCCTTCGTCACCGCTACCGCGAACGCCATCGTGCTCCGCGTGGATGAGTACTCGGACGCCGAGGATAATATACTGAGAGACCCAGCCTTCAAGAATGCAATCAACACCACTAATTCCATTTGGACTAAGGAGTATAGTAGCGGTGACCGAAACTACGCCATAAACGACATCCAAAAAGTAGGTATATTCGAAGGAGTACAATGTGTCCGTTTGAGGCTGTGGCAAACCAATGACCGTTACTCAGAGACGAACATCAATGCGTCGACGAACTGCTCGCTTGTGCAATCTCTGGACTATGCCTTACTCCAAGATTACAAGAACAAGGTCATGACGCTCTCCGTCTATGTAAGGAACGACCCCGACTTTAATATTAACGATGTCCAAGGCGTAACGGCAAGCAGGAACGGGCAGTTCGGTATCTTCTTCAGCGACGAGGCTACCGATATAACGGCAAGCAGTGAGGTCGGCGCCGTTAGAGATGCGAGTGGAGACGGCTACATCCAATGGCTGATACAGGATTTCAACTGGCATCGGTTGTGGGTGACCTTCCGATACCCCGATAACCCGCAAGCTCATAATATCAAGTTCCGCGCGTACAAGAGTTACACCAATGGCAAATACGTCCTCAACTGCTTCCAGCTCTGCCGACCGAAGCTCGAGGCGAGCGCCACCCCCACGCCTTGGGTCGAGCAGAAGAATTTCGAGGGCAAGATGAAGTCCACGGGCATCGACATCGCAAGCGGGAAGATACGCCTTGACGCCGATAACGTGGAGGTGGCGAAAGACCTGACCATCGGTGGCAACACGCGTGTGGGAGGATTCGTCTACAACCTCCAGAAGAAAGTCGAGAACTATTACACGTTTACCAACCCGTACACTTACGGCTGCCTTGATAAGCGTATATTGACGTATAATGGCGGTTCTGTCTCTCCATACGAGACGGATAACATCCTCTTTCCCGAATGTGGAAGCAGCTTGATATTCGACGCAAGCTCATACGAAGGCACCGCAATCAAGTACGTCAACCTTCCCTTCTATTACCCGTTCGTCCAACATAATTGCAGCGGCTCGGACAAAGTGTCGAAATACCCTGAGATTACTGACTTGTCCGAATACACCTCGGGTTACTCGGCCACTGCGCAATATCCCGAGATAACGAGCATGGAGGACTATCAAGCCGATACAACGGCTTATAAGAACACATGCCGATACTTCCTCATCCGTCAGATGATGAACGCAAGGGACATCTGCCGCCGCTACCTCGGCTCGACGGTGACGATAGAGAACGTGAACGAGTCTGATGGATTGGACATCGTGGTCTTCGGCGTCAAGGGCATCGTGTATAGAGACACCGTCAAGACAAGCGACGGTTCTTATCAGCAGTGGATGGAGTACGAGCCGTGGAACAGGAACACCATCGTGTGGAGTTTCCAAGATTATAACGAAAGGACAAGCCAGACTGCTGATTTGGAATGGCATGATTCTGCGTACAGAGAGCCGTCCGAGGCCGAGGCGAAGATGCTGATTGAGATGATGCGCAATGTGTGCGTTCCGCCTGAAGGGCTCGCTACGGGGTGGTTCAATGAGACAAGGCGCATCTATGCGATGCAACAAGAGGCTCCTTCTTCTTCCTTCATCAACGATAGGATATGGGTGAACGCAAGGCGCGTCGTGGAGGATACCAATGTCTTCTGCACGGATATACCTTCAGAGGGCATATCGATGGGCAACTATATTGTCCCGTTCACAGTTCCGAAGCAGCATTTCTGTCGGTTGAAACTGGTCTATGAGAATGGATATTTCTTCTGGGCTATTGAAGCATTCGGTCAGATATGATAGAGAGGATAAACACAAGGATATGGTCGCACGAGGTCAACCCGCAAGGTGGCTCGCGGCAAGCCCGCGTCGGAGGGTTCTCCTCCACGATGACGCCCGAGGCGACGGACGAGTTTCCCATCGTGATGCAGGCCCTCACCACTATGACCCATCAGCACAACGAGGATGCCCGCTCGGGCTTCGACTACACGTTTGATTTCAAAATGGAATAGATATGGCAATACTGACATACGGGCATAAGAATATAGGTGACAAGTTCACGAGCGTCATGCACAACCTCATCTATGACGCCATCAATAGCCTCGATGAGCGCGTCGGCGACGTCGAGTCCGACCAAGTCGCCTTGTCTGGCAGTGCCATAAACAGCAACAACGCCGATGCTCAGACGAAGGGCTACACCGCGAAGGTCATCAACGACCTCGTGGCCAACGTGGCAAGCGCCATCACGGAACTCGGCACGTCCGTAGCCACGCTCCTCTCCTCATCCGTATGGCTCACGCAAGCGGAGTATGAGGTGCTTGAAGCCACCAACGCCGTTGACCCGAATAAGGAATATAAGATATACGACCCCGATAGCGACCTCGACTGGATAGGCGGCACACCCGACACGTCAGGCGGTGAAGGCGTACCATCGGGGAGCTCGATAATGACCACCGAGGAAGTCCTCGCAATATTAAACAGTTAGATATGGCAAAGCTATTAGACTCCGTAGGGCTCGCCGCGATGCGGGATTGGGTGAAGGCTCACGTCCTCGCCGTGGTGCCTGCGTGGGCGCGTTCCCTCACACCGCCGACCCTTGATGACGTCGCGGACGGCACTACGCGCAAGCTATACATGAAACCCACAGGGGGCATTCCCGCGTCCGACCTCGCGGAGAGCGTACAGGAGGCCCTCGGCGGCGCAGTAGTGTCGGGACATGGCAAGACGCTCCTCTACATCGACCAGATAGAGCCGCTGACGTTCAAGGACGTCGACGGGAACACCGTGCCTCACGAGGACGTCTTCGAGCTGTTCTCCGACACGAAGAACTACGTGGAGGTTATCTTCGAGGGCTTCATCTACCGCATGACGGACACGCGGGATATGCCCGACGAGTTCTATTTCAACTCCACGGACTACGATGAGAGCAAGTACCTCGGCATCGCCTATGACGGGGAGGAACTGGTGGTGGAGGACAGGGGTATGTACAGCCTTGTCTCACACGAGACGATGTCCATGATAGGCAGGGCGTCACTTGATATGTTCGATATAACATAGGAGATATGGATTTCACTGAACAAAGCACTTTCTTCGCTGGTGCGGGGACGTTCCCGTTCCCCATCAAGCTGACCTATGACGATGACTACGTCTACCTCACGCCGCTGAAGATACCAGACGGCTTGAAGCAGTACGTCACCAACCCCGACACCTACCTCGTCCTCTGCCTTGAGTTCGCAACGCCGCGTAGGCTATACAAACGCCACGGCATCCCCTCGACCACGGGCAAGTTCTACCTACCTTCCAACATCGAGGCGCATCTGACCTTCCAGAACTTTGAGCTCGGCACGACGTATAGGGTGGCACGCGACTACATCACTGGCGAGATATCAGGGGACACGGGAAACAACAGGTACAACCGCAACTCGCATCACTACGACGCCACGCCCTGGGTTCACGTCCGCGGCGCATATCGCACGGGACGAGCGGGGAAGACGACGTTCATGAGGACGCAATACAACTCCAATATGGCTAAACTCACATAATTTCTAAAGGCGAACTCGGCGGATGTCAGTTTGCCAAAGTCTGCTGTCGAACACGCGCTGGGAGTCTCGGTCGGACGGGGAGTCTGTCTGACTTCGTTTTTAAAATTTGAAACTATGGCGAAACTAAACAAGGTCATCCGTATTACGGAGACGGATTACACGAAATTACTCAGCGGCTACCATGTGGTGGCCAACGGAATGATATTCTCCTATGACGAGAACGCGCTCTACGAGATAGTGCGCACAGACCCGCATCCTTACGCGCAGAAGGCCGACTATGCCACGCGGTCATCCACCGCCATACGCGCTATCGCAGACGGGAACGGGGAACCTATCTCGGTGATGTATCTGAAGAAGCGTGACGCACGTGTCCCCTTCATCATCGAGGTGAGTGATGAGGATTACGGTCAGAGACTTCCGTCAGGGACGTTTGACAGCATTCAAGAAGCCTTGGAGAATGGGAAGGAGGTCATACTGAAGGTGACGCTCGACTCGATAACCAATACGGTCGGGTACTACCAACTGACGCGGGACGCAGCGAATGAGGAGGATCAATACATTTTCCAAGGCGTCGATTTCACCTTTACCATCTCGGACAATGAGTTGCTCACCATAGAGGAAAACGAGTTCATCAGTTCGAATAATCCCCGAGCCACTACCGCGCCCCCCGGCACAAATACCACTCAGATAGCCACTACCGCCTTCGTCCAAGATGCCGTGAGGAACCCCTTCCCCATAGCGAGCAAGTCGTACACCGATGGCATCATATCCACCAACTCGTCCTTCGCCAACTACTGCTTCTACTACGCTTCCGTGCGGCCGACGTCATGGGATGCCCATTGGAGGTTCAAGATAAAGGTGCATTGCTGGGTTCCTACGGACAGCAACTATGACGCCGTGTCTATATGGGAGGAGACGGGCATAAGGAACATCCAGACGGCCTACTACTGCCAGAACGCACACCTCACTACAAGCTACAGGGCGTTCTACTATCATTATATTTACCTCTTGAAGGAGGCGGGGTACAACAACGGCCTCGGACACGTCCTCGGCATCTCCATCGGAAGTGCTACGAACTACCAGAACGCCAACTACAAGCGGAACTTCTCCATCGAGGTGCTCGAACAGGAGAACTGCACGCTGACGCTCTTCAACGAGCCCCTCAAATGGGCTAACGTGACGGGGCAAGGAACTACGAACTACGACACCTATCAAGCGGTAGCAGCGTACAACAACGGCCTCTGGGAGACGGGCGACTCCGATACGTACAACTCCACCTATGTGTGGGGCTTCAGACCGAGAGCGGGGGCGCAAGGTATCTTCGCCTACTCGCCGCTACTGCTCAAGAGCGATGGCGTGTGGGAGAATGTGGTCACCACCAATACCGTCAATGCTACGAAGGAGAGGAACACGAATGGGTTCATCGTCGGCCAAGTCTTGTTAAGCGTGGTCAATGTCGGGGCGAACAACGTGTCGACGTCGGACGCTCATATATACGTGATACGCCCGAACATAGACATCCGCTACCTCATCAACGGCACTACGGCAGACGTGACGGTCAATGCTCCCATCTACCTCGTGGGCGAGATACACTCGGACGGGCTCTTCTATCTCGACTCACCTTGGTGGACGCAGACCCTTCCCACTACGGACGACGGCAAGGTGTACTGGCATATCGGTTATGTCGCCAATAGCGGGAATTGGGATTTCTCCGCACATCTTCCCATCTATCACTATAAGAACGGGGCAATCAAAGTCTATCCTGCAACATGATACTGAAGAACCATAAATACCTCATAGGGTGGAGACAAGGTGAGCGCTTCGCGGTGGCCGTCTACAAGGGCTTGCGCCGCGTGTGGCAGCTCATATCGGGCGGTAGCGACCAATGGTTCCGCAGCGACCCGTGGACGCGCTCAGAGGGGTGGTAACGATTAAACACTATATACTATGGCAAAGAAGATAACCATAACCAACTATCCGATCACATCTACCAATGACGACTGGGGCGGTGTGAACGAGACCAATGCGCCCATATCCGTCAACGGGCAGGAAGTACCCGTAGGGGCAGAGTGGGGCCGTGAGAAGGAACAGATTGAGCTGTGGATAAGGCAGCAGATAGCGGCCATCCTCGCCCAGCAGCAGTCGCTACGAGAGACCAAGTTCGAGAGCGTGGTCTATGAGAACAATACGCTGAAGTTCTACGGCTCGGACGCGACCTATCCACTCGGAACAGTACTGCTGAACGGCGATATCTACTCCATCACGCTCAGAAACCTGACCCAGACTTCCTATACCATCCTCTCCAACGACACCACGACGAAGATAAGGTTAGAGCCTTTCACTCAGAAGGGAACTATCAGCAGTCAGGTGATGGAGGACTTCGTCGAGGAGGAGGGCTATAATTACTCCATAGCCATCGACAACGGCAACGGCATCTTCGTGGACAGAGCCGTAGGGCATATCGACGACGGGAGCTATGTAGACCTCGCCGTGAGGAACTGGATTGACATGGGATGGGCGGGCATAGGCTCGAACCGCGTGCGCATCAACGTGACGGGCCTCACTTCCCTCTATACCAAGTCGCAGATACTCTCGCTCACCGTGACGAGCCTCTACCTCGGATGCCAGCACACGTGGCAGAACCCATGGTATATCGGGGAGGTCTATAACGTCACCTACATCACCTTCGGCGGCGTCATGCAGAAGACATTGCACATCAAGCTCGACGAGGAGGAGATATACTCGCACACCTACGGCACCAACGAGTCTGCGAGTTCCCGCCCCGTGACGATAACGCTTGACAGCTCTGCCATGCCGAGTTCAATAGTGGCCTCGGGTGTCCATGTCCTCGACGTCTACATGACGGGCGACGGTGTGGAGACGGAACACTTCACGTTCAATATCCTCTGCGTAGCAGCTAACGAGACGGCTCCGCTCATCTGCGTCAACAACACCGCGCCAACGGTCACCAATTACGCCCAGAACAAGCTCTTCGAGTTCTATGCCATCAACGCCACGTCGGTGACCTATGAGATAACGGCCACCCTCGGGACGGAAGTAGAGATATACGACAGCACCATCGGAGTGGGAGAGGGCGTCAATGTCGTGACCAATACCTTTGATATGGAGAGCGAGACGCCAACGGGAACGATGGCCTTCGAGGTTACGGCGCATGGAGACGAGGCAGACAGCGCGCCCTTCACCTTCGCGGCGGTCTTCGACAATAGCCTTGCGTTCCTCGCCATATCTGCGAATAAGGTGTTCAATATGAACGCGGGCATACGTTCCAACTCCGACAGTGACCGACTATCCCTCCGCAATACCGCCACATCGCCCTCTACGACCATCCTCGGCACGTGGGAGGGGATGACGTGGAGTTCAGACGGATGGGTGACGGACACGCAGAACCACAAGGCCCTGCTCATTCCTGCGGGCTGCTCCGTAACCTTCGATGACTTCAAGCCATTCTCTATGGCCGACCAGAACGGCAATATCACGATAGAGCTGATGTACAAGGCTTCCGTGGTGGCCGACTTCGACCGACCTATCATCACGTTCACGGACGAGGTGCGCTACGGACAGGACTTCGTCACCGTCGGCTGTCTCATCTACCCGACGAAGGTGATAGTCCTCGGCAGTAACAAACAGAAGGAAATCGAGCAGTCCGTGGGAGTCTGCGAGGACACCGTGACGCACGTCACGATAACGCTGCTGAAGGACTACAGACTGGCTTCACAACAACCGAACGAGAACGTCCGCAACCTCGTCTCCGTGTATATCAACGGCATCCCCAATGTGTCGTTCGAGTATGACACCCAGACGCAGTTCATCGGAACGTCGGGCGGCAAGCTGACCATCGGACAGGACGCCACCGACACCTACCTCTATATGATGCGCGTTTATGATACCGTCCTTGAAGGCGACGGTGTGCTTGCCAACTTCCTCAATGCCATCATCGACGGGGCAGGGTTTGACAGAGCGCAGGTGCGCGAGGACAACGGCATCATCCGAGCGGGTACGAACGGGAACGCCATTAGCTATGAACTTGCAAGGCAGAAATACAACTGCTTCATCGTGGAACTGGAGGATGAGAACGCAGAGGTGCCGTATTACTACCTTGGTGATAAGTACAGCACCACGGCCACCATCTACTTCGAGTACGCCGACGACCACCGCAAGGACACGAAGATAGTCCATGTACCTCTTGACGGACAAGGTACGACGTCCAAGAAATACTTCCACTGGAACCTCCGAGGCAAGTTTAAGAAAGGAGAGACGGAGTTCTACTACAAGGACGAGAATGGGAAATACTCTATAACGGACGATTCGTGCAAAGGCAAGCAGGGCTACATCGATGGTTTCGACGAGACGAACCACGCCCACGGGAAGAGCCGTGGCGGTCACCTCATCTGCCAGCGATTCACGGCCAAGAAGAACATCGCCTCCTCGCAGCAAGGCCATAAGATGGGCGCCACCGCGCTCTATGACGACCTCTTCACCCAGCTCGGACTCAAAGCGGAACTACCCAACCAAGATTACCGCGTCGCGGTATGGCAAGAGCCTTTTCTTGGGTTCGCCACGAAGAGCGGGTCGCAGAACTATGAGTTTATAGGGCTGTATACTATAGGCCCTGACAAGGGGTGCAAGACCACGTTCGGCTATTATGACGGGAACGTAGGCGAATACAACTACGACAAGTGTATGTGCATCGAAGGTCCGAACCATGCGCCGAGGGGTACGCGCTTCCTGCATCCGTGGAAGGACGTCAGATACGACAACAGCCAAGAGACGCTGACGATGGACGGATGGGAGGCATGGGACGATGACTACTCTGCGGGCTACGATTCCGACACGGAGGACGAAAGCGAGCGTCAGGCTATCCAAGACATGTACGTCTCGGAATGGAAACCAGCCTACGACCTCGTCTACCACTGCTCGCCCTTCATAGCAAGCCTTCAGGAGGCACGTATCATAATCAATGGCCAGACGCGCTTCGTCAAGGATGTAGCCCCGAGCTCGTCCGATACCGACATCATCACGTACATCAACGCACACCTCAATGGCGAAGACACCGAGGGCAATCCTGGGTTCAATGGCTCTACAACGCTCGTCGCAGAGCTGTCTGCCAATGGAACCATCATACGCAAGGAACGCGACAACTCCGTGATGTCGTTCTATGACAGTCAATACGATATCTGGTATCTGAAGACCAACGGCGCAGCTCTCGTAGGGTTCGTCAAGCTCGAATACCAAGATGAAGACCCCGTTCAAGCATGGCAGTCCAACCGCTCTGACAGGCTGTGGAACATCATCACCTATCTGCGCACCAATACCACCACGGACTATCTTCTCAAGGACAACCCCACGACGGCTGAGATCGTCACGGCGCGCATCGCCAAGTTCAAGGCTGAATGGAGTACATATTTCTCCGTCAAGCAGACGCTCTTCCATAAGGCTTACTGCTTCCTTATCGGAGCGAAGGACAACGACGCCAAGAACTCATACCCCTTCAAACACCTCGCGCTGGATGACCAGAGCGCGCTCGGCAAATGGGGGTGGAAGCAGGACGACCTCGACTCCATCCTCAACACCGATAACAACGGTAAGGCCACCGTCAAATACAGTGCGGAATACGGGGACAAGGCGAGCGGTACGATTATCTTCCAAGGCTCCGATTCCGCGTTCTGGACGCTGATATGGGAGAACTTCCAGACGGGTGACCAGAGCATCACGAGTATGATGACCCGTATAATGAACGAGCTGTCCAACATCGCCATAAACAAAGGCATCACGACCACGACGGAGTCTCCGCAGCTGCACGACAGGGTCATCAAGGCACTCGAATGGTATTTCTTCGGGCGCTCGGCCAAGTATTTCCCTATCGTAGCCTATCAGTACGACCGCGAATACGGCTATCTCGACCCGTGGTGGCTCGGCGGTAGACCGAGAGGAAACGGCACTTATTACGACAAGACCTACAACACGGGTGTCGAACCGCTCTCGCAAGCCCTTGGCGACCGCTATCAGGAGGAAAAGATGTGGATTGAGCGAAGAGTGGCCTACGTGATGTCCAAGTATCTCATCGGCTCGTTCTCTGGACAGACAAGTGGTTGGGGGGTGACGAGCTTCACCATCGCACAAGGAGCCTCGTTCACGTTCGCCCTCGTTCCCGCCATAGACCTCTACCCGACGGCGACGCTCGGCGGCGGCAACGTCCCCGGGGGAAGGACGTTCGCGGGGGAACCTTGCTACATCTCCCTCGGCGGTGACGGTGTGACGTCCAACTACATCAAAGGCACGGACTGGCTGGCGAGCCTTGGGAATATGAAGAACCTCAGACTGACGTCTCGTGGCGGCAGCGAGGGCGTGAAATTCGAGGTCAACGGGAAGCGCCTACGCGAGGTCGTAGTGGGCGGTGCTGAGAATGTCACGTTCAACGCGACGGAACTTTCCATCTCTGGCGAGGCCATTGAGGTGGTGGACGCGCGTAACACGCGGTCTTTGACGGGAACCGTCGAGCTTACCCGCTGCCCGCGCATCAGGGAGGCGTATTTCGAGGGCAGCACGGCGGGCGGCCTGACATTGCCGAGGGGCTCGCGCGTCACAAACGTGTCCTTCCCCGACAACACGCAGCTGCTCTTCTTGCACACGCTGAACCAGCTCACGATGGAGAACCTCGTCATCCCGAGCCTCGCGGCATCGAGCATCACCCAGTTCTACTTCAACCAGTGCGACCAGCTCAACCCGTTGGAAATCCTATCCACGCTCCCGAACCTCGAGGCCGTGTATATGTCTTGGAACGGGACGATAGAGGCAGATACGGCACAAGTTGCCCTAATCGCTTCCATCGCCACGCTCAACAACCTCACGTATCTGAATAATGTCGTGGAGGTGGACAATAATAACCCGCCTACCATCATAGGGACGATACATGTGGGGCTGATATACACCGAGGAATATGAGAGTCTGACAACACAATTCCCATATTTGACCATTGAAGCCGATGTGATTAAGATGAGACCCCAATATCTCAAGTTCACCGCGCTTGAAGAGGGTACGTTCAGTTTCCGAATGGGTGCAAATAACCCAACGAGTTACATATCTTATGTGGAGTATTCTATAGACGATGGATTATCGTGGGTTAAAACTAACAATGTAAACAATGAGGAAGTTATTATAACAACGCCTACAATATCGGAAGGAGGCACAGTGTATTGGCGTGCAAAAGCAAGTCGGTATGGCTCCAATAATAGTTTCAACGATGCAATATGGTGTCATTTTTCATCGACAGGACTATTCTCCGTCAGCGGTAGATTGGCTTCCATGATTGACACTGAGGAAACATTCATGAACTTAACATCGCACTCAACAAGCTACGCATTTCCTAAACTCTTTGAAGGATGCACGGGACTTGTCAGTGCCAAAGATTTGATACTTCTGAATATCATCGGGAGCGGCGTTATTTATGATTATTACCGATTCTTCGCCAACTGCTCCTCGCTTGTGGACGCTCCGCAGATAAGTCATCTAACACCTTCAGGGCAAAATGATTTGGGTAGTATGTTTGCGGGTTGCACGTCGTTAGTAGAACCGCCTACAAGTCTGCCAAGTCAAATTAGCGGTGTGAGCTGTTGCTCTTGGATGTTTAGCGGTTGTACGTCGTTGAGGAAAGCACCCATCCTTCCAGCTACCAGACTTTCCGACGGTTGTTACCGTGCCATGTTTAACGCATGTAGCAGCCTGACGGAGCCTCCAGTATTGCCTGCTTTAACATTAATCACAAACTGCTATTATGAAATGTTCAAAGGTTGTACGGCTTTAGCAACCCCGCCAGCCCTGCCAGCTACTACGATGGGACCGTCCTGCTATCGCAGTATGTTCGAGGGTTGTACGTCATTGACGACCGCTCCTTATCTTCCCGCGACAACTTTGGCCTCGAACTGCTATCAAAGTATGTTCTTTGATTGTACCGCTTTGGTTAATGTGCAAGAGACATTGCCTGCAACTACACTCGCACCATATTGCTATAGCGGTATGTTCCAAAGATGTTCGTCATTAAGAACGGCCCCAGCATTGCCGTCGGTAGATGCTCTTCCGAATTATGCCTATAATGCCATGTTCCATTCAAGTGGTATAAGATACCTCAAAATATTGACGACGAATATATCCGCCACAAGTTGTATGGCTAATTTCAGCTATAATTTAGGCGGTGGTGGCATTTGCGTGAAGAATATCAATGCGGAGTGGAAAACGACAGGTCCCAATGGCATCCCAGCCTCATGGGTAATCTTATATTACGATCCGTCTACCGATAAGTACTACCATTCTGACAAGGTCACGGAATGCGATGACCACGGTAATGATATGGTAATCGTATATGCCAATTTTGAAGACGATGAAGCAAAGAGAGTATGTTGCACGAATTGGGGCGATTACAATGAAACCGTAATCAGTGATAACGGAAACGCGACTGTAGACATTGTCACGACGTTCTATTCCAAGTTGTATAATGCGACCAAAGGCTCTCGTGTAATCAGTGAGCAAAGGAATGTTGATAACTCAGATTACTCTTACGTCCCTGGCTCGACCAAGGAAGCAGTGGGAATAACGATGTCACAATGCAAGGCTGTCAAAAGCATAGGCACCATATTCCGTTCTAATAAGACTATTCGGACATTCAATGAATTAAAATATTTCTCTAATGTCACGTCATTGGAAAATTACGCGTTCGACCATTGTACGTCATTGTCCTTTATTAATCTCGAAAATATTACTTCATTGCCCTCTCCATATACATTCAGTGATGGTGCTTTCTTGAAGAGGTTTTTGCCTTCGATTATTTCTGTTGGACAATATAGTCTTGGTAATGCGGGCCAACACCATACCGCCCTTCAAGATTTAGGTGCGTCAATATCATCGCTTACTAATCCATTTAGATATGTTAGTACAACGCTTGTCGTGCGTGCAGCGACACCTCCGACATGGACGAACGGTGTTAGCGTCAATGGGAATGGCAAGGTATATGTTCCAGCCGACGCCTTGAATACATACAAAGGAGCCACCGGGTGGAGCGGTTTGGCGTCCGTCATGTATGCAATAGGCGGGCCAGAATGGCAGAGTGAATTTGCGTCTGCAACAAATCCTTCAAGTGAATACGCAGATGTAGAGGTTAATGCTCCAGACTATTATGCAGAGATTGTTGCGGCATACGAAGCATCCAAGTCAGCGGCAAACTCATAATATTTACCCACCAAATATTAAATTTGAGAAATTTCCGTTGATTTTCTTGCGCGTGCGCGCGCGAATCATTATCTTTGTGCCGAACACAACACAAAACACACCTAAAACACGCGTGATTATGAAAAAATTGATCCAAATTGAAACAAAGATGGCAGGTCTCATCGAGAAGGTCGGTGTAGACAAGTGCCTCCATTTCCTCGTAGGCTTTGCCTTTGTCCTCGCGGGCTTCATGTACGGCCTCGGCTTCAGCAACTCACCTGCTGGTTGGGGCGGCTGGGCTTGCTTCATCATCGTGGCTTTGGCCTTCTGCAAGGAAAAGTTCATCGACAAGAGTTTCGACTTCGCTGACGTATTGGCAACCTTCGCAGGGGCTATCCTCGCAGTATTGTTGTACGTTCCCGTCGACGCATTCGGATAATGGACTACATGGATCACCTCATAGTAGTAGCGTTCATAGAGCTGTTCGTTCTCATTGTACCGCTCTTCTTCATCGCGCTCGACTTCTGGGCGGGCATTCGCAAAGCCCACCAGAGGAAAGAGACGATTACGTCCGACGGATGGCAGAGGACGGTGCGCAAGCTCTCAAGGTATTACAACTTCATCTTCGCCTTCGGTGTCCTCGATGCCCTTCAGGTGTTCTCTCTCTGCTACCTCAACGTCTACTGGTCTTGGGCTGCGGTACTCTACCCGTGGTTCACTACGCTCGGAGTGCTGATTGTAGCAGCCATTGAGATTAAGAGCATCATGGAGCCAGCCGACGCCAAGGAAAAGAAGCAGATGAAGGAGATAGAAGCCCTCGCTGCGGCCATACTCGCCCACAGGGACGATGTCAAGGGCGCGGTGGAGGAATTACTCACCTACCTTCAGAGACGCGACAGGAACGGAATAGGGATGGATGACGAATACAACATCGAGTAACATGAAGATTAGTCAGAAAGGTCTTGACCTCATCAAGAAGTACGAGGGCTGTAGGCTGACCGCTTACAAGCCCGTGCCTACGGAGAAGTACTACACGATAGGCTACGGCCATTATTCCCCGTCCGTGACGAAGGGTATGACCATCACGATGGCGATTGCCGAGCAGCTCCTTCGGGAGGACTTGGCCAAGTTCGAGCGCGTCGTGAACAATATCGGCGTTCCTCTCCGTCAGCATGAGTTCGATGCGCTCGTCTGCATCTGCTACAACATAGGCGAGGGTAATTTCAACTCCTCTACCTTGAGGAAGAAGGTCATCGAGAAGTCGCGTAAGGATGCCGAGATACAGGCCGAGTTCAAAAAGTGGAACAAGGCTGGCGGCAAGGTTCTCAATGGTCTCGTCAAACGCCGTGCCGAGGAGGCTGAACTATGGATGCTGTAGGTCGGATAGAGGCGAGGAACTGCCGTGAGTGCGAACACTCATACGAGCAGCTTAATGGTACGTATTGTAAGTACCTCAACATGAATGTCGAATACGCAGTGGGCAAGCCCTGCGAAAATGGATAAGATATGCAGAAATTAGTTCCCTTCTGGTTCGGCCTTTGCGCCGCAACCCTTCTCATAGGTCTAATCGTATGGATGGCTCGATGAACGACTACTACGAGAATATGCTGCTTGAGCGCAGCGGCTGCGGCTGCTTCCCTGCGGTCGCGGTGATACTGATATTGATATCAATCCTCATACTATGACCGAGAGACGCGACTTCCTACTTCTTGCTTCCGTCATGCTGTTCGTGCTGACGGCCATGCTGATGTGCGGTTGCAGGAGTACGAAGAGCGTTGTCTCGCGCGATAGTGTCAGGGTGGAGATAAGGCATCATACCGTCTTCGTACCCGACACGATAAAAGTTCCGCTACCCCCTCAGAAGGAGTATATCGTCACTCCCGACTCATCGAGCCACTTGGAGAACGACTATGCCGAGAGTGACGCGGCCATCAAGGACGGGATGCTCCACCATTCCCTCCGCACCAAGCCCCACGATATCCCAGTAGCGGTTCAGAAGGAGATTCAGTACAACGACTCCATCATCTACAAGGATAGGGAGGTAGAGGTCATCAAGGAAGTACATAAGTTACATAAATGGCAAAAAGGGTTAATTGGTTTTAGCTTAATGATGTTTGTTATTTCATGCTTTTTCTTTTTGGGTAAGCGCCCGTGAGGGTCTTTAGCCAGCATTCATCTTTTCATGATTTGTTAGTTAGTTTATAAGGTTTTCGTGAGTCGGGCCGTCCGCGAGGATAGCCCGATGTTTTTTCGTCCCGTTGAAGGTTTTTTAACAGTCTGACGGAACAATAACGGAACAAAACGAAAAAGCGGAACAATGCAAAACCGCGGGTAAACCTCTGATTATCGAGGACTTACCTGCGGTTTCTTCTTTGGAGTGATGTCGGGGCGACCCGACTCGAACGGGCGACCGCCTGGTCCCAAACCAGGAGCGCTACCAACTGCGCTACACCCCGGAAAGCGGCTGCAAAGGTACACCTTTCCGCCGAAATGACCAAATCGAATAGACTTTTTTTGGGAAAAGACTCGAAAAAAGTTGCGAAAGACGGGCTGCTGTTGCGTGTTCGTCAGGACATGAGCTTGCGACGCTCTGCTTGCGGGCAACAGAAAAGACGAACTCAGAGGCATTATAGAAAGGCACGTTCGTCACAAATAATTATATGTATTATTTGCGCGAAATTTGGCTGTTCGGATTTTAATTCGTAATTTTGCATAGAATTTGAACCAGTAGAGGCTTAGAACAGATGCTCCCGTTGTCCTAAATGAGGGTAATTAAAGGCCTAAAGGAACTTAATGAAGAAGAAGAAACGAAAAGTTGTCAAGGTGACCGCCAAGGATGTCATCAAAGCGATGAGACGTGGTGGACGAGAGGCAGAACAGGAACTGTTGGGCCCCGGCTTCCACTCGTTCAATAAGCTTCATCAATCCAAAATGACCTATACGCGCAAGACGAAGCATAAGCATAATGACGATGATGACGCGTAATATTGGAAGAATCTAACTAAGATATAGAAAGGAATCGTTGAATAGACTTACCATAACTCATATAATGATGAATACATTACAAGACCGAATCAGAGGTTCGCTGATTGGCGGTGCCATCGGCGACGCTTTGGGCTATCCTATTGAGTTTGAGGATTATGAAACTCTACATTCGCGCTACGGCGACGAAGGACTGACTCATTATGACCTGAGTCCCTTGTACTCGGCTGCTCCAGGAAGTCAGGTGGCCGTTGTCTCGGACGATACGCAGATGACGCTCTTCACAGCTAATGGCCTTCTTAATGCCCGAGCACAAAATCAGGAGCCTCTCTCTGCCATTCGTCAGGCTTATGTCGAATGGTATTTCACACAAGTCGGGATGCCTGCAGACTACCAAAAGGTGTGCTGGATTTCAGACGAGAAGCGGCTTCATGTTATGCGTGCTCCCGGAACCACGTGTATGACGGCTTTACAGGACATCTATCGGCAGACGTGTCCCCAGAATAACAGCAAAGGTTGCGGCGGCGTTATGCGAGTGGCTCCCATTCCTCTGTATGCAGTTGTTGATCAGAGAATGTCGATTGAAGAGAGCGACCGATTGGCTGGTGATTCAGCTCAACTCACGCATCTTCATCCTTTGGGCTATTTGTCAGCAGCTCTGATGGCACACATCATCTATGATTTGGCTACAGCCGATCAGCCTTCACGTGAATGCCTGAAGAGTTCCGTCCTTGATGGCCTGCGGATGATGGGGTGTCTTTATCCAGACTATCCAAAGGATATGGAATGGTTGACGGAACTGATGCACCTTGCGATAGGATTGGCGGATAACCATAGCGCGGACATCGAGAACATCCAGGCAATTGGCCAAGGATGGGTAGGTGAAGAGGCACTTGCCATAGCGGTTTATTGCTCGCTCCGTTATTTCGATGATTTCAGGAAAGCGTTAGCTGCAGCAGTCTCCCATGGCGGAGACAGCGACAGCACGGGATCCATAACAGGCAATCTGCTTGGAGTGGTCTTCGGGTATGAAGCCCTTCCACAGGATTTCAAGGAAGGCTTGGAAATGCATGACCTCATCCTCCACATGGCCGATGACCTCTATCGAGGTGAACTAACGGCGATGTGAGAACGGATGCTCAATTGTTCAGCTATTTACGGGGCTCTCTTAGTCAAAACATCGAAGAGAGGGGAAAGATTAGCGCGATTCGGCCGTTGTCTCTTCGTCGTCGCAGCCTGCGGCACGAAGAATCATCGTCGTGGCCCCGATGGTGATAATGGTGCCGTCTTCAATACGGAGACGGTCGTTATCGCGTAGAATGGTGTTGCCGACAAAGGTGCCTGTGCCTGAGGGCGCATCGCGAAGCGTGTAGATCAGCTGCCCCTGACGGTTCTGTCGCACATTAATGACGCAATGGGTCGTGTCAACGCTCGGGTCGACGGTCTCGATAGGTGTGTTGATATTGGTGCCCCGCACATATCGGCCGATGACATTATCCCCTAAACGCAGGGGCAGGGTCTGCTTGAAATGAAAGACGTTCTCGATGACAACAAGGTGCCCGTAGTCAGGGGCTTGTTCGTCGGAGTCGGGGAGGGCAGAGGCTGAATGGGTGTCCTGCCCGATGCCCGTCTTCAGGTCGGCTTCGGCCTGACGCCGCTCGTCCTTGCGCGTGGCCAAGAGGCGCGACTGACCGATGCGGATGCCAAACTGGCGATGACAATCAGGACACTCGAAGACCAAGGTCTGGCCTTCTGTGTAGCGCGTCTCGTCGAATGAGATGTAATTGTCGCACTTGGGGCAGCGTACTCTCTTCATAGCTTCATGACCCAAGCGGCTTCGAGTTCACCGCCCATAGCTTGGATTTGCTTGGCTTCGTTGTAGGCCTCGAACTCGGTGGCAAAACCATCGATGAGCACGCGCAGCATCTTTCCTTTCTCATAGATATGTGCGTCGATGCCTTTCTCGTGGAGTTCGCCAATGAAGCGCTCGGCGTTGCGACGTCCTATACTGCTGGCAAGCACCACGGCATAATTGGCTGCGGGGCTGACGGAGGTGGTAGCGGCAGATGAGGCTTGTTCGCCTTGGGACGATATGGTGCCTTGCTGGTGATCAAACGTCTCGGAGGAGCGACCGGCACGATCTTGATTGCTGGACGAAGCGTTCGCAGTTGTGAGGGCAGAGGTTGTCGTCTTCTGCTTGGCAGTTGTGGCAGAGGCGGCACGTGAGGTTGTGGAGGCCGGTTTCGTGGTGACCTTCTCCGTCGGGAATAAAGAAGCCAGTTGCGACTGCTTTTGGCGCAAGATATCGGCGGGAAGGGTGAAGAGCACGCAGGCGATAACAACGGCGGCAGCTGCAAGGACAGCCGTGTGATGGAGGGCACGCCGGCTGAGACGGATGATGATGGTGTCACGCTCGGCCTCGGCTTCCATCTGACGAATCTGCTGGCGGTGACGCTCCTTGCGGCTGGCGGCTGGCGTGGTGCTCAGATAGGGCATGAAGAAAGCATCGAGTCCGTAGAACTCGGGGGTGGTGACGCCCGCCTGACAAGAAGAGAACGTGAGATGGCCGTCCTCGTCTTGCATGAAGACGCCGATAGTGCCAAAGTCCACTTGCCCTTCAGCCAGAAGCTGTTGTCGCAAACGAAGGATCATGGCTTGAATGTTACGCTTGGCCTCGGGTATGGTGCAACGGAGCGAATGGCTTATCTCACCTACAAGCAAACCATCGTCCTCGGTGACGTCGGCGTTGAAACGCACGGTACGAAGAGGAGGGAAGAAGAGGTTCTCCTGCTCAACACGCGACGATTCGCTCTCACGTGCCACGAAGGCACCAAAGAGCGGCACGACAACACAGTCATGCGTCAAGAGAAGATGCTCAATATGGTAGGATAAGTCGTTCATCGGCCACAAAGGTACGACTTTCTGTTGGAATGACCACAAAAAAATGGGAAAATTTGCGATATTTTTTATTTCTTCTTGTTTTACTTGAATAATTTGATTACCTTTGCAGTTGTGATTCAAGGCTATGTCCTGTGCCCTCGGGAGAACCCCCAGGAACCTTGTCGAGGAGCGGTCAGATAGGGCGGCTATTGAGATTGTATTCATTAAAAGAAAAAACATAAAAGGAAATGAATATTGCTATTGTAGGAACAGGCTATGTCGGCCTCGTAACAGGTACTTGCTTTGCTGAGATAGGTGTCGACGTGACGTGCGTTGACGTTGACCCTCAGAAGATTGAGAAACTGGAAAACAACGAAATCCCTATCTACGAACCCGGACTGAAGGAATTGGTGAACCGCAATAAGACAGCGGGACGCCTGCATTTCACGACCGACCTGACATCGTGCTTGGATGACGTCGAGGTAATCTTCTCGGCTGTCGGTACGCCCCCTGATGAGGACGGTAGCGCCGACTTGAAATATGTGTTGCAAGTGGCTCGTACCATAGGCCAGAACATGAACGACTACAAACTGGTGGTAACCAAGTCGACAGTACCTGTAGGTACGGCTCGCAAGGTGCGTGCTGCCATTCAGGAGGAACTGGACCGCAGAGGCCTGGACATCCCGTTCGATGTGGCTTCGAACCCTGAGTTCCTGAAGGAAGGTAATGCCGTGAATGATTTCATGAGCCCCGACCGAGTTGTCGTGGGCGTGGAGAGCGAGAAGGCTCGCGAACTGATGACTCGCCTCTACAAGCCTTTCCTGATTCAGAACTTCCGTGTCATCTTTATGGATATCCCTTCGGCCGAGATGACCAAGTATGCCGCCAACTCGATGCTGGCTACCCGCATCTCTTTCATGAACGATATCGCCAACTTGTGCGAGCTCGTGGGGGCAGACGTGAACATGGTCCGTGCGGGCATCGGGTCCGATACGCGCATCGGGCGTAAGTTCCTTTATGCCGGTTGTGGCTATGGCGGTTCGTGCTTCCCCAAGGACGTGAAGGCACTTATCAAGACTGCTCAGCAGAATGGTTACGAGATGCGTGTGCTGCAGGCCGTCGAGGAGGTCAACCAGAATCAGAAGAGCGTACTTTTCCGCAAGCTGAAAGCAGCCATGGATGGCGACCTGCGCGGGAAGACTATTGCTCTTTGGGGCCTCTCGTTCAAGCCGGAGACCGATGACATGCGCGAGGCTCCGTCACTCGTTTTGATAGACTTGCTGAAGAGCGAGGGTTGCGATGTGCGCGTCTACGACCCCGTAGCTATGGACGAGTGCCGACGTCGTATTGGCGACACGGTCAGCTATGCTCGCGACATGTACGACGCCCTTGTAGACGCCGATGCGATGCTGATGGTGACGGAGTGGAAAGCCTTCCGCCTACCATCGTGGAAGGTGGTCAAAAAGACCATGCGCCGTCCGCTCATCATAGATGGACGCAATATCTACGACGCAAAAGAACTGCGCGAACAAGGGTTTGAATATCATTGTATTGGGCAATAGATATTCAACTAAAGGACGAAGGCGAAGGAATGGGCGTAATGATAATTGCCGTTCCACCTAAAACACTTAAGAGGTAAAGAAAAGAACCTCATCAATTATCCATTTTACTAAAGAAAAACGATGAATGCCCTGACCGTCTTCAAGGCCTCTGCGGGTTCCGGCAAAACCTTCACCTTGGCCATTCAATACATCAAGATGCTCGTGCTTGCCACTGAGGGTGGCGAGTACGCCCGCATCTTGGCTGTGACTTTCACGAATAAGGCCACGACCGAGATGAAAGACCGAATTCTCAGTCAACTCTATGGACTCGGTCACAGTCTGCCCTCAAGCGATGACTACTATGAGGCGCTCTGCCGTTCTATTCGCGAGGATGGCATCGAGGTCCCTTCCGAGGAGGAACTGCGTCGCAGATGTCGGCAGGCGCTGCATCAGATTCTGCATGATTACAATCGTTTCAGAGTGCAGACTATCGATGCATTCTTCCAATCTATCCTCCGCGGACTGGCGCATGAGTTAGGCCTTACTGCCAATCTGCAAGTGGAGATTAGCGACAAGGAAGTACTGTCGAAAGCCGTGGACCGTATCTTCGACCGCCTGCAAGACGATGAGGTGCTCTTGGATTGGGTGATGAGTCTGGTCGAGGATCAGATCATGAACAACCAACGTTGGGATGTCACTAATAATGTGAAAAGATTCGGGAGTACCATCTTCAACGAGGACTACCTGATGCGAGGTGACAAGCTGCGAGAACTGTTGGCCGACGACGAAGCTTTGCGTAAGATTATCTCGCAGATACGTCAAGTCCATGAGCAGGCCCGTCCTGCCGTTATCCAATATGGTAATGAATTAGCCGACACAATCCAGTCGCTTGGCGTTGATTATGGCGATTTCTCGAATGGAGATGATCTGGAAGCCTTTGTGTCAAAACTTCAGGACGGCAATATGTCCCTCAAATTCAGTAAACGTCTGCGCGATTGGTCGACCGACCCGCTCACTCTTGTCCGCAAGACCGACCAACGTCGCAGGCCGGAACTCGTTGGTATAGCCGATAGCGTGAGTGATGTGCTCGCCCGTGTGCTCGAAGGCTACGACAAATGGCAGTATATCTACAACAGCTCACATCAGACGCTGGCTCATATCAAAAAGTTGCGACTGCTTGTGGACATAGATCGTGAGGTGACTGCAATCAACTCAGAGACATCTCGTTTCAACCTGGCTAAGACACCGATTCTGCTACGACGAATGATTGGCGAGAGCGATGCCCCCTTTATATTCGAGAAGATTGGCGCTCAGCTGAAGAACGTGATGATTGATGAGTTCCAGGATACATCTCGTCTGCAATGGCAGAACTTCAGGACCTTGTTGTTGGAGAGCTTCGCTAAAGGTGGCAGCAACCTACTCGTAGGCGATGTCAAGCAGAGCATCTATCGTTGGCGTGGTGGCGACTGGCACATGCTGGCCAACATCGAACAGACAGTTGAGCCGACGCCTCGAATCGAGACGCTTGACACGAATTATCGCAGTTTCCGTCAGATTATTGAGTTCAACAACGAGTTTTTTCTCGCGGCTATCCCTAAGATGGATAAAATATCGGCAGCCGAGGTCGCATTGGCCAATGAACCGTTCTCGTTTGCTGCAGCCTATGCCGACGTGAAACAGGAAGTGCCTGCCAATCGCGCTGCTGCAGGTTTCGTTCGCATCAACGTGCAGAAGCCGAAAGATCACAATGGCTCTGAGGCTCAGATAGCCGCTATCATCGATGACATGATGGCTCAGATAAGGTTGTTGCACGAAGGCGGGTTGCCGTATGACAAGATGACCATCCTTGTCCGCTATAACGATGATGCAAAACCTATTATCGAGGCATTCAGCAAGGTCGACGACATGCCGCCCATCGTTAGCGACGAGGCATTCCATTTCTCATCCAGCCGGGCTGTGGTAGCACTCATCACGGCGTTACGCTTGCTCGATGACCCTGACAACCTTGTCGCTCAGTCCTATCTCGCCAGTCTTCGGCCCGATGCCTTGCCATTTGATGAACGACTGAGAGAACTCCCGCTATATGACCTACTTGAGACACTCTATCAGCAATTGGCACTCGACCAGCTGCCAGGGCAAGATGCTTATGTGATGAGTTTCTTCGATGCCGTCTTGGATTATGTCCACCAAGAGACGTCCGATATTCGTTCCTTCCTTCGCTATTGGGACGAGACGCTCTGCGATAAGTCTATTCCTGCCGGACAGGTTGACGGCATCCGTATCATTACGATTCACAAAGCGAAAGGATTGGAGTTCCATACCGTCTTGATGCCTTTTTGTGATTGGACCTTCGACACCGACCGCGCTGGTAAGGCTCAGGATCTTCTCTGGTGTACACCCACGGAAGAACCTTATGCCCAATTGCAGCTTGTTCCCGTCACTCCGTCTACGATGACGACGAAATCCATATTTGCGACTTCTTACGCGCGCGAACATTTATATAAACGCTTGGACGAACTCAATGCCTTGTATGTCGGTTTCACTCGAGCCCGATGCAATCTTTATGCTTGGGCTGTCGGTGATGGCGACACCTTGTCTAAGCCTTCTCGTACGGTAGGCGACTTGTTAGCCAGGATTTATCCTGAAGGCCATGTTCGAGGCATTCCTGTCTCTTTTGTCAAGGCAGATAAGGTAGACGATGACAACCGGCTCATGCCTCAACGCACACCCGTTGACGTAGAGATGTGCAGCTATCCCCTCACGGCCTCCTTCCGCCAAAGCAATCAGTCGCAGCAGTTTGTGGCACAGCCCGACGACGAGCCCGACGAGTTCTTCGTGAGTGTCAAGTCGCAAGAGCGGCTGTATCTCGAGGTCGGTCGGCTTTTGCATAGCGTCTTGCAGCAGATTGAGACATCGGACGATATCCCACGCGTACTTGATGCCCTCGAACACGAAGGCGTCATCTCTCGCAGTCAAGCCGATGGATCCTATGTCTCGGTTCGACGCAGCGACCTCGAAGGCTGGCTCCATCAAGGGCTCAAGCAACCGAAGGTGTCTACGTGGTTTAGTGGCGAATGGCGATTGTTCACCGAATGCTCGATCACGTGCATCGATGCGCAGTCGCATCAGCCCGTGGTTAAGCGTCCCGACCGTGTGATGGTCAGCGCCGATGAACGCCGTGTCGTAGTCGTCGACTTCAAGTTCGGGCGTCCTCGAGAAGAATATGAAGAGCAAGTGCTCGAATACGTCTCGCTGCTCAAACAGATGTATCCTAACGCTAAGGTGGAAGGCTACCTCTGGTTTGTCTATAGTGGCAAAGTGCAGCCTGTTCCTTCGTCCAAAACCACTCCTTCACGAGGCGGTAGTGTCAAAGACAACAATCAACTCACCCTCGACTTCTGATTCCCATGAATACCTTTCTCCATCAAGTAGCAGCCTCATTGCTTAGTCGTTTTGGCTCCAACATGAGTCAAGTAGTGGTCGTTTTCCCTGGTAAGCGTGCCAGCCTCTTTCTGAACCAGCGCTTGGCAGAACTCTCACCAACGCCTGTGTGGACGCCCGTCTACCGGACCATCAGCGAACTCTTCTCGCAACAATCACCTTATGCCCTCTGCGATACAGTCGAGAGTGTCTGCCGCCTCTATCGCTCCTATGCGCGTTTGGTCGACGAACCACAGTCGCTTGACCAGTTTTATGGTTGGGGCGAAGTGTTGTTGAGCGACTTCGATGATGTCGACAAACATTTGGTTGATGCTCGCCAACTCTTCACCAATATCCGTGACATCAAGGCATTAGAGGATAATTCCTTCATTACGCCAGAGCAGGAGGAAGCTTTGCGGTCGTTCTTCAGCGAATTTTCCATCGAGAGCAATTCGTTGCTGAAAGAGCGTTTCCTGCTTCTTTGGAATCGGATGTTCGACATTTACGAGGACTTTCGTGCGCAGCTGCGTACAGATGGCATGTACTATGAAGGTGCATTACAACGTGATGTCATCGAGCGTTTGCGTGCAGCCCGTTTAGCCGACCCGTCAACCGTAATGGACGATGCTGCCGACCTTCCTTTCGCTAACGACAAGCGCCAATATGTATTCGTCGGGTTCAATGTCTTGAATGAAGTGGAGAAAGCGCTCTTCGACGAACTTCAACATCAAGGAAGGGCACTCTTCTACTGGGACTATGACCTCTTCTATGCCAACCCTCACGATAAGGCTTTTCACGAGGCAGGCTATTTTATCCGTCAGAATATTGAACGTTATGGCAACGAACTCGACGTTGCCGATATGGACAACTTCTGCAAGGAGAAACAATTGACTATAGTTACAGCTTCGAGCGAGAATGCCCAGGCACGCTTCGTCCCTCAATGGTTAGAAGCTAACCTGACGGCCCCAGAACGTGCTCCCGAAGGCGAGACCTATGTGGAGAGCCAGACGGCTGTCGTGCTCTGCAACGAACAATTGCTACAACCTGTGTTGCACTCGCTGCCCTCATCGGTCAAGGCTTTGAACGTCACGATGGGCTTCCCGCTATCCGACACGTCGGTCTATAGTTTCGTAAACTCACTCATGATTCTGCAGACTGAGGGACTCGACACCATCAACCATCGTTTCCGTCCCTCGCTGCTGGCGGCAGTCGAAAACCATCCATTTGCGCGACTCATAGACGAGAGTACCTGGAAGCGCGAGGTAGAAGGGCAGGTAACCTTGATGAACTATCTGCTTGAAGTATTGACTCAGCTTGGCAAGCGATTGTCGAAGGAGGAGCAATCCTCGTCGATGACCATACTGCTCATCGAGTCGGTCTTCGTCGCCTACAAGCGTATCAATCGTATCCTCGACCTGATGACAGGCGATGACCCGCTGCTGGTGGTGAACAGCGCTACATTATTGCGACTAGTCAGGAGTGTGCTGCAGACCCAAACCGTTCCCTTCCATGGCGAGCCCGCAGTTGGGTTGCAGGTGATGGGAGTGTTGGAGACCCGTGCACTTGACTTCCGCCACTTGCTCATGCTCAGCGTCGGCGAGGGCTATCTCCCGAAGAGTGTAGCCGACAACAGTTTCATCCCTTATCATCTGAAGGATGCTTTTGGCCTGACCACTATACGCCATAAGATAGCGGTCTATGCTTATTATTTCTATCGTCTCATCCAGCGGGCCGAGCGCGTCACTTTCGTGTACAACGAAAGTAATGCTGGCACTCGTCAGAACGAGGGCTCACGTTTCCTGCGCCAGCTCTTGGCCGAGACCTCAATGAAGGTCGAACACGTGCAGTTGCAGGCCTCCAGCAGTCTGCCTGTGCTGAAAGAGATCGTGGAGCCAAAGACCGATGACGTCATGCAGTGCCTTTATCAGCGGTTTGACAACACTAACAAAGCGGGCGAGGAGCGCCGTATGCTGTCGCCATCAGCCATCAACCTCTACACCACCTGCCCGTTACAGTTCTATTACCATTATGTTAAAGGCTTACGTGTCGAAGACGATCCTGCCGACGGCTTCACGGCTGCACTCTTTGGTGAAGTGTTTCATCGGGCTGCTGAGTTGTTATATCTTCAGCTGACATCTGCAGGTATGATTGTTCGTCAGCAGGACATCGATGAGATGCTGGCAAATGATGCCTACCGCCTTGATGACATCGTCCGTCAAGCTTTCCGCGATCGTTACTTCTTGCAACTAAAGGAAGAGTACACCGGTATCCTTGTAATAGCGAGACGTGTGATGAAGTCCTACCTTAAGCAGTTGCTTCGCTATGACCGCCGCCTCACGCCCATACGAATCATTGGACTTGAGGAAACGCGCTTGACTACAATGAGCATAGAGAGCGGAAATCGGATTATTGAGGTTGACACAGGCGGCATTATCGACCGCTTGGACGAAGTAAGCGATTCCACGGCAGAGGGAGGTCGCACTCTTCGTGTCGTCGACTACAAGACGGGTGGCCATCCAGCATCTATCATAGAACTGAACCGTCTGTTCTCCAATACTGGTTCGAACGAACACTACTATTTGCAGACCATTCTCTACGCCTCCATCGTAGCGCAACAAGAGCAGCAAGCAGTCGCTCCATGTCTGTTCTACATTCACAAATCAGGTGCAGAGGACTACTCGCCATTGTTGAAGCTATCCAAGATATCGATAAAAGATGTACGCCAACCGCTGACGCCTGACGGCGAACCGTTGTATGAAGCCTATAACGAACAACTCAGGGGAGTCATAGAAGAAATCTTCGACCCCGAAGTGCCGTTCCGTCAGACTTCTAATAAGAAAGCTTGTCGTTATTGTGATTATCGCCTCCTATGCGGACGTTGACTCTCAGCGCGTATCAGGATGTCTTGTAGCGTATACTGATCCATAAGGCAGCTACGATCGACGTTACCCCGAATGCCTCGCACCCTGCTGGTAGCTGAGTACTGCCACATCACGAACGCTACGTTATCGCACAATTGTGGGACATCGGGAGCATAGCGAGCTACCATGTATTTGTAGTTCGTGAAAGGTCCCGAGAGATACTTGTTGTAGAAGTCGCGGGAACAATAAAGGATAGGTCGGACGCCATAGTGGCGTTCTACAAGATTGATGAATGTCTTCAGGTTAGACTGGAATGAAGCCAGCGATTGACGTCCGCGGCGCTCGATGTCAACAATAGGTATCAAGTCAATCTCGCCAGCGTTTACACAACTCTTGAAATTCTGGAACTGCTGCTGCGGACTTACGCTAGGAATATAGAAATGGTAGGCGCCCACTTTCAACCCCTCGCGCCGACAGCCCGCCAGATTCGTCCGGTACGTGTTGTCGACGAGGTTGGCGCCCTCCGTAGCTTTCAGGTAGACATAGGCGACGTCGCCGCTACGTGCCACCTCGCGCCAATTGATGCTCCCTTGATAGTGCGAGACATCGATTCCGCCTACTTGATGGTTGGGCACATGCACGACTGCAACATCGCTTACGCCGTATTCGGGATCAAGTGTCGGTTGGGGATACAACGGCATCAAAGGAGCGTCGGGTTGAGGCAACGACAAGTCGACCACCTGAACCCGATTCTTGTTTTTGTCTTTCTTCTCACGTCCCGTACAAGGTGTACTCAGGACCATCATCGCGACCACGCAGCAAAGTGCTGCCAAAGCTACACGTCCTTTCATGCCATTTCAGAACCGTCAAACGTGAGGGGAAGCAAGTCGCGCATGCTTTGTGCCACATAGACGCCATTGCTGCCGTATAGGAGCACACGAATGGGCGTCCCATAACGTGTCTCGGCTTCGAGCAAGGCTTGGCGGCACATGCCACAGGGTGAGACAGGCTTCTCGAGATAGTGACCATTCGTGAAAGCCGCAATGGCAATGGCCACCGGTGCTACCTCTGGTGCAGAGGCCTGAGCATAGAAGAACGCCGTGCGCTCGGCACACGAGCCAACAGGGTATGCGGCATTCTCCTGATTGCTGCCTGCGAACACGCGGCCGTCTGCCAATTGGAGGGCTGCACCCACGCGAAACTCAGAGTAGGGCGAATAGCTTGTCTGCGTCATCGCTTTAGCTCGTTCTACAAGCTGACGGTCACTCTCCGACAGTTCTTCGACGTCAAAAACGTGAATTTGGACCTTAATTTCGATACTTTTCATGCGTTTTTTGATGAAATCTTCGACAAATATACAAACCTTTTTCGATATCTGCCAAAAAAGAATTACTTTTGTGCGCAGTTTTATCAATTTTACATAATGAAGCTACGCATTTTAAGCTTTTTTGCCCTTCTCTGGGTGGCCGCTGCCTTGCTTGCGCAGTCTCGTCAATCAGTACAATGGCGTTATGTCGAGAACTACAAGGATATGGCCATCGACCAGATGCGCCGTTATCAAATACCCGCGTCCATAACACTTGGGCAAGGACTCATCGAGAGTGGAGCCGGTCAGAGCCGATTGGCGCGCGAAGCACATAATCATTTTGGCATCAAGGTTGGCATGAATTGGACTGGTCCCTACATCGTCATGGCCGATGATAGGCCCGACGATCGATTCCGTAAGTACCGTACCGACGACGAGAGCTACGAGGACCACTCGCGTTTCCTGCGCAACAACCAACGCTATCGTTCGCTCTTTAGTTTGAAGATTACCGACTATCGAGGATGGGCTCATGGGCTTAAGCGTTGCGGTTACGCTACTAACCCGCGCTATGCCGAGATGCTTATAGGCATCATCGAGCGATACAACCTGCAGCAGTTCGACTCATATACCTCTGGTCGATACCATTCGTCATCGGCCTCTGCTGCTTCCGAGAGCGATTTCTTCTCTCGCCACATCGTTTATCGCATCAACAAGACCTACATGATCATCGCTATGTCTGGTGATACTTGGGAGAGCGTCGCCCGTGAGACAGGCGTGAGTGCACGCAAACTACGCCGCTACAACGAACGTCCAAAGTCGTCACGACTCGCTCCCGGCGACATCGTCTATCTCGAGAAGAAACGTACGAAGGGCGACAAGACCTTGAAGGGAGTGCCCCATGTCGTACAGCCTGGCGAGTCTGTCTACGACATCGCTCAGCACTATGCGATCAGGCTCGACCGCCTCTACAAGCTTAATGGCCTGTCACCCGATTATGTCGCAAAGGCAGGCGATCTCATCTGGTTGAGATAGCCTCCTTGTCATTTTCAACCATTCATCTTTTAACTACTCCGCTCGACTTCCCGCTTCTTTGAGCACAAGCGAGTCTGAAGCGCTCAAGCTTGCTCGCTTCGACACTTCGAAGAACCCTTCAACCCTTCAACCTCTCAACTTTCAACCTCTCAACCTCTCAACTTTTCAACTTTTCAATCTTCCAACCTTTCAACTTCTCAACTTTACATAATGGCAGACGACAAGAAAATCATCTTCTCAATGGTCGGCGTCAGCAAGACCATCCAACAAACTCAGAAACAAGTTCTCAAGAACATCTACCTAAGTTTCTTCTATGGTGCTAAGATAGGCATCATCGGATTGAACGGCTCGGGTAAATCAACCCTCCTGAAAATTATTGCCGGTCTCGACCAGAGCTATCAAGGCAACGTCGTGTTTTCGCCTGGCTATAGTGTTGGCTATCTACCCCAGGAACCTCAACTCGATGATGCCAAGACGGTGCGTCAGGTTGTTGAAGAAGGAGTTCAACACATCGTAGATGCTCTCGCTGAATATGAGGAGATTAATCAGAAGTTCGGTCTCCCCGAATACTACGAGAATGAGGACCGTATGAACCAACTCTTCGCTCGTCAGGGCGAGTTGCAGGACATCATCGATGCTACTGATGCTTGGAACCTCGATACACGCCTCGCACGCGCCATGGACGCCCTTCGTTGTCCACCACAGGACCAGCTCTGCGGTCAGCTCTCTGGTGGCGAGCGTCGTCGTGTCGCTCTTTGCCGTCTGCTCTTGCAGAAGCCCGATGTGTTACTGCTCGATGAGCCTACCAACCACCTTGATGCAGAGAGCATCGACTGGCTCGAGCAGCACCTCAACCAATACGAGGGTACCGTCATTGCCGTCACCCATGACCGCTATTTCCTCGATGATGTGGCTGGTTGGATTCTCGAACTCGATCGTGGCGAGGGCATTCCTTGGCAAGGCAACTACAGCAGTTGGTTGGAGCAGAAGAGCAAGCGCCTTGAGATGGAGGAGAAGACCGAGAGCAAGCGCCGCAAGACGCTTCAGCGTGAGCTCGAATGGGTACGCATGGCGCCGAAAGCCCGTCAGGCTAAGGGCAAGGCACGTCTCTCCAACTACGAGCGGATGCTAAATGAGGACCAAAAGGAGAAGGAACAGAAACTTGAGATTTATATTCCCAGCGGCCCCCGTCTGGGCAATAAAGTCATCGAGGCTCATGGCGTTGCTAAAGCCTATGGCGATAAAGTTCTCTTTCATGACCTCAATTTTATGTTGCCACCCAACGGCATTGTAGGCGTCATCGGTCCTAATGGTGCAGGCAAGACGACGCTCTTCCGCCTGATCATGGGCCTTGAGAAGCCAGATGCAGGCTCCTTCGAGGTGGGCGAGACGGTCAAACTCGCCTATGTCGACCAAAGTCATCATGATATTCATGCTGATCAGACCGTCTATCAGACCATTTCCCAGGGCAACGAACTCTTGCGCATGGGTGGACGCGACATAAATGCTCGCGCCTACCTCAGCCGTTTCAATTTCTCGGGCGCCGATCAGGAGAAGAAGTGCGGAGTCCTCTCGGGTGGCGAGCGCAATCGTCTCCATCTGGCTATGGCACTCAAGGAGGAGGGCAACGTCCTGCTGCTCGACGAGCCGACCAACGACATCGATGTCAATACGCTCCGTGCCCTTGAAGAAGGTCTCGAGAGTTTCGCGGGCTGTGCCGTTGTCATCTCCCACGACCGATGGTTCCTCGATCGCATTTGTACGCACATTCTCGCCTTCGAGGGCGACGGCAACGTCTTCTTCTTCGAGGGCAGCTACACCGACTACGAAGCCAACAAACTTCGTCGCCTCGGCCTCGAAGAGCCGCGTCGCATCCGCTATCGAAAACTCACCGATGATTGAACAATCCATTTTCAGCCAGTCGCGTTGACTTACGCGAATAAACGTGTAGGCTCACGCGAATATACGTGTTGGCTTTCATGACTATTCAAAACTTATTATACGACTATTCTTAATTGATAAAACAACTAATGAAAACAGCATTAATTACTGGCGTAACAGGCCAGGACGGCTCCTACTTGAGTGAATTTCTTCTCGAGAAAGGCTATGACGTCCATGGCATCATTCGCCGTTCTAGCGTTGACTTTCGCGAACGCATCGCACACCTCGAGGGGCGCGAGCGCTTCCACCTTCACTATGCCGACCTCAGCGACTCTATGTCCATCGTAAAGGTCGTCTCCAAGGTACGTCCCGACGAGATTTACAACCTCGCTGCGCAGAGTCACGTACAGGTGTCGTTCGACTCACCCGAGTTCACGGCTAACGTCGATGCCACAGGCGTCCTGCGTGTCCTCGAAGCCGTTCGTGTGTGCGGACTCGAACAGACATGTCGCATCTATCAGGCTTCCACCTCCGAGCTCTATGGTAAGGTCGAAGAAGTGCCACAGAACGAGAACACGCCCTTCCATCCCTATTCACCTTATGCCGTAGCCAAGCTTTATGGCTTCTGGATTGTCAAGGAGTATCGCGAAGCCTACGGCATGTACTGTTGCTCGGGCATCCTCTTCAACCACGAGTCCGAGCGTCGTGGCGAGACCTTCGTCACGCGCAAGATCACGCTGGCTGCTGCTCGCATAGCTCAGGGCCTTCAAGACAAGCTTTATCTCGGCAACCTCTCCAGTCTGCGCGACTGGGGTTATGCCAAGGATTACGTCGAGTGTATGTGGCTCATCCTACAGCAGGATCGTCCAGAGGACTTCGTCATCGCAACGGGTGTGCAGCACACCGTGCGCGAGTTTGCTACTTTGGCCTTCAAGCACGTCGGCATTCAGCTGCGCTGGGAAGGCGAGGGAGCTGACGAGCGAGGTGTCGACGTTGCCACAGGCCGAGTGCTCGTTGAGGTGTCGCCCGACTTCTACCGTCCTACCGACGTTGTCAACCTCTGGGGTGATCCCACCAAGGCACGTGCCAAGCTCGGTTGGAATCCTGCTCGCACCAGTTTCGAGGAACTCGTTCGCATTATGGTCGAGTCTGACATGGCAAAGGTAGCCTCTGAAGGTGCTGCAGCCAAGGTTCGCACGAATCTGGCTGAATACCTCGAGAAGGGAATCGTCAAATAATCTCTCTTACGATTCGTCATTACAGCGGCACCGAGAACTTACCATTCTTGGTGCCTCTTTTGTTTCCGACTCTACTTGTGCTCTTGTCGCTACCTTTTTCGACGGAAAGGTAATCCTACGGATAGGGTGGGTTACATCCTTCATTTTCGTTAAAAAAGAGGGGTGGTATGTTTATTTTGATAAAAAGATTTTGTAGGTTGGAAAGAATAATGTATCTTTGTGCGCTATTTAGGGGCGAAAACAATAGCATTTGCCCTTATTTGGCCGAGATTTGCCCTCTGACGGCATTTCGGGAAATCTTACATTGGAAAATTCATTACATCAATTATTGTTGCAAGAAAGTTTTCATCTTATGGTATGACTTAACTTTACTTGAGATAGCATACCAACCTACAAAGTGACTTTATCATCATTATCGAAAACATAACAAACGAACGGCAGAAGGCCGTGACAACACATGCAAGATTCAGAAGACAGAATTATCAAAGTGGACATTGAGCGCGAGATGCGGTCGTCGTTTCTCGACTACTCGATGTCCGTCATCGTAGCCCGTGCGCTACCCGATGCGCGCGATGGCTTCAAACCCGTTCACCGCCGCATCCTCTATGGTATGCGCGTCGACGGCAACACCCACGACAAGGATTATCGCAAATGCGCACGTACGGTGGGTAACGTGCTCGGTCACTACCACCCCCACGGTGACTCTAGCGTTTATTTCGCTATGGTGCGCTTGGCTCAGGACTGGAACATGCGCTACACGTTGGTCGACGGACAAGGCAACTTTGGTAGCGTCGACGGCGACTCACCAGCTGCCATGCGTTACACCGAGGCACGTCTATCGGCGACGGGCGAAGCGATGATGCAAGACCTGGAGAAGGAGACGGTGGACATGGTGGATAACTTCGATGGCAAGGAAAAGGAGCCCAGTGTGATGCCTACGCTTATTCCTAACCTGCTAGTGAACGGCGCCACCGGTATCGCTGTGGGTATGGCCACAAACATTCCAACCCACAACCTCAGCGAAGCCATTGACGGCTGCATCGCCTTCATCGACAACCCCGACATCGACGTAGCTGGGTTGATGCAGTATATCCCCGCTCCCGACTTCCCCACGGGCGCGTACATCTATGGTATGCAAGGCGTGCGTGATGCCTATGAGACAGGTCGCGGACGTATTGTCATGCGTGCTAAGGCCGAGATTGAGCCGGGCGATACCCACGACAAGATTGTCGTCTCGGAGATTCCCTACGGCGTCAATAAGGCTGAACTCATCAAGTCGATTGCTGACCTCGTAAATGAGCATAAGATTGAAGGCATCTCGAACGCCAACGACGAGAGTGACCGCGAGGGCATGCGCATCGTCATCGACGTGAAGCGCGACTTCAACGCTAACGTAGTGCTGAACAAGTTGTTCAAAATGACGCAACTGCAGACCTCGTTCTCGGTGAACTCTATTGCACTGGTGAACGGTCGTCCGAAGTTGATGACGCTTCGCGACATGATCAAGTGTTTCGTCGACCATCGTCACGAAGTGGTCATTCGTCGTACTGAGTACGACAAGCGCAAAGCCGAAGAACGTGCTCACATCCTCGAGGGATTGATCATCGCTTCCGACAACATCGATGAAGTCGTTCAGATTATTAAGACCAGCAAAACCCCTGAAGAGGCTCGCAAGCGTCTCGAACAGCGTTTCACGCTCGATGAACTCCAGTCCAAGGCCATCGTCGACATGCGTCTGTCGCAGCTCACCGGACTCCAGCAGGAGAAACTCCATGCAGAGTTTGATGAGTTGATGAAGAAGATTGAGTACTACAATCAGATTCTGACCGACGACGCCCTCTGCTGGAAGGTCATCAAGGACGAACTCCTCGAGGTCAAGGAGAAGTTTGGCGATGCCCGTCGCTCCGAGATTGTCTATTCAAGTGAAGAATTCAATCCTGAGGACTTCTACGCTGATGATGAGATTGTTATCACCATCTCACACATGGGTTATATCAAGCGCACTCCGCTGGCCGAGTTCCGCGCTCAGGGCCGTGGTGGTGTTGGCTCCAAGGGCAGCAGCACGCGCGACGCCGACTTCATCGAGTACATTTATCGTGCTACGATGCACAACACGATGCTGTTCTTCACGAAGAAAGGTCGTTGCTATTGGCTGAAGGCCTACGATATCCCCGAAGGCAATAAGGCTTCGAAGGGACGTGCCATCCAGAACATGCTCAATATCGAGCCCGACGATGCCGTCAATGCCTGCCTCTATGTGAAGAAGCTCAACGACCCCGAGTTCAACGCTTCGCACAATGTCATCTTCTGCACGAAGAATGGTACCATTAAGAAGACCTCTTTGGCCGACTACAGCCGTCCGCGTACGAATGGTGTCAATGCCATCAATATCGCTGAGGGTGACCGCGTTGTCGACGTCGCGCTGACCAATGGCGAGAATGAGATCGTCATCGCCAGCCGTATGGGCCGTGCCGTACGTTTCAACGAGAGCACCGTTCGTACGATGGGACGTGTGGCCACGGGTGTTCGTGGAATCAGCCTCGAAGGTGAAGGCAACGAGGTAGTGGGTATGGTCGTCATCGACAAGCCCGAAGAAGAGACCATCCTCGTCGTCTCGGAGAAGGGTTATGGCAAGCGTTCCGACGTAGGCGACTATCGCATCACCAACCGCGGTGGAAAGGGCGTTAAGACCTTGGAAGTCACCGAGAAGACGGGACAGCTCATGGCCATCAAGAGCGTCACCAACGACGAAGACCTGATGATCATCAACAAGAGTGGTATCACGATTCGCCTGCATCTCGAAGACATCAAGATTCAAGGACGTGCCACCCAGGGCGTCAAACTCATCGAATTGCAGAAACGCAACGACAAGATTGCCAACGTCTGCATCGTACCGAAAGAGGACGATGAGGACGAACTGCCCGAAGACGCTCAGGCTAAGGACCTGCCCGAACCTACTCAACTATCTGACGGTCAGACCATCACCCTCGACCGCGATGATCAGCAGTAAACCATTTGACCCTCGCCCTGTCTAAGCAAGCAGATAGGGTGGGGGCCTACATATTCATAGAAACAATTAACAAAACCCTAAACTTAACACGAAATCATTATGAAGAAAATCTTATTTGTACTTGCTCTTGCAGCAGTTGCCACCACGGCTTCGGCTCAGGACAAGGTCGTACGCAAGGCTCGCCTCCTCAAGGAGGAAGTGCAGAACCTGGTAGCGCTGCCCGAGCGCAACGAGAAGCAGGAAGCCGAGCTCAACTCGAAGCTGGCTGAATGCATGGAACTGATCACTCCTACGCTCAACAATCCTGAGACGAAGAAGGAACTGGCTAACGCTTGGGACATCAAGGCTCAGTTGCACATGTTCACGTTCAATCCTCTGCTCAACAACGTTATTGCCAAGCAGCCGACAGACACGGCCAAACTGGCTGAGAACATCTACGCCTCGCTCGATGCTATGGAGGAGTGCTACAAGGCAACGAAGGCCCTCGGCCTGAGTGGCGAGAAAGATCCCTACACGATTCCCAATAAGCTGAAAGTGATTCAGTTCCGCCCCTATGTGGCCTACTGCGGTCAGATGTTCTTCCAGAATCAGCAGCACCCCAAGGCTGTCGATGCCTTCAAGCGTTGGATGAACTATCCCAAGACCTACACCATCCTCGGCCCCGATGCTGACGGACTGGCACAGGACGAGACTACGAACCAGATGGCTTACTACACCTGCCTCGCTTCCTATTTCGCTAAGGATTACAACACGCTTCTCGAGTACATGCCCCTGGCTCGTAAGTACACCCAAGAGAAGGATCAGGTCAACCAACTCTATCTGACCGTGCTCATCGAGCAAGGCGACACCGCTGCGTGGCTGAAAGCTGGTAAGGAAGTCGTGCTCGAGGATCCCTCCTCCAACGAAGGCGTTGCTCAGAACATTCTGGCCTACTACTTCACTCGCAACGATTTCAAGGGCGCACAAGCCTTTGCCGACGAGATTCTCGGTGCCGATGCCAACAGCAAACTCGGCAATTATGCCAAGGGTCTTGTGTTCATGAACGACCACAAGTATGCCGATGCTATCCCCTTCTTCGAGAAGGCTACGCAGGCCGACGAGTCGTTCTCCGACGCTTATTTCAACGCTGGTGTCTGCTACTCCAACATCGGTTACGAGAAGAACGAAGCGCTCACGGGCAAGAAGATGACCGTCGCACAGCAGAATGCTGAAATCCAGAAGGTCAAGGACGAATATGCCAAGGCTGAGCCCTACTTCCTCAAGGTGAAGGAACTCGAGCCCGACAATCCTCACAAGTGGGCTACGCGTCTGCGCACCGTCTACTATATCCTCGGCAACAAGGCTAAGGAGAAAGAGATGGCTACGCTTGTGGGCGATTAAGCAGCAACAGCAGTCCGACCGTACGGACATCTCATTCCATCAAGAGAGGGGCGCAAATAAGTGCGTCCCTCCTTTTTTATGCCCATTTCTTCGCTTGTATAACATCATTTAACCTGCTTGAGTTTGTCATTTCTACGCTTTAGCGTACCTTTGCACCAAAATTCGTAACCATCATCATGCGACGATACCTCTTCATCCTGATCTGTGCGATAGCGCTTCCGCTGTTCTCAGCAAGCGTCGTTCGTCAGGCTAAGGATGCAATCAAGAAGAAATCCAATATCGAACAGGCGATCAAGGCATTGCTGGCCGAAGTCGACAAGCCAGAGGTGAAGGCCAAGGACAAGGTGGAGTATCTTCAACTTGCTGCGGAATGCAGCGAGCGCCTCTATGAGATGGAGAACACAAGGCTCTACCTCAAGCAGAAATACGATACGACCAAGTTCTACGGCTCGATTCTCGACATCTACACGCGTGTGTTGAAGGCCGATAGCATAGGCGCCGAACCCGATGAGAAAGGTCGCGTCAGGCCGATGAACCGCCGCCACAATCGCGACTTCCTGATGCCTTATCGTACGAACCTCCTGAATGGCGGTCGCTGGCATTTCAGCGGAGGTCGTATGCCGCAGGCCTATCAGTTCTTCGACACCTATGTCAGCGTGGCCACGCACCCCATCTTCGCTCGTGACACCCTTTTGCGAGCCGACACGCTCATCGCCCCTACGGCCTATCTCGCCGTTGTCTCGGCCTATCGCTCGCAGAACAACGACGGCATCATCAAGCATGCCTCGCTCGCAAAGGCTTCGCATCTCAAGAGCCAGGTCGTGCAGGAATATCTGTGCAAAGCATGGCAGGCCAAAGGCGACAGCGTTCGTTGGCTCTCAGCGCTTGAGGACGGACTACGCGACTATCCCGAGCACGACTACTTCTTTTCCCATCTGATTGACTACTACGTGTCGGAGCGCAAGTTCGGTACGGCCCTCGAGATAACCGATTCGATGCTGTCGAAGAACGATAGCGTGCCCCTCTATTGGTACGCCAAAAGTCTTGTGTTGCTGAAGCAATCCAAGGACCGTGAGGCCATCGATGCCTGCGATGCATGTCTGGCCCTCGATTCCAACTACGTCGATGCCCTCTACACCAAGGGCATAGCCTCGCTGAACCTGGCCGTCATCTATGCCGAGACGGCTTGCTCCGACCTGACCAATCCCCAGTGCCGCCGTGATCAAGAGATCATCCGCAGCCTTTACATGCTGGCCAAGCAGCCGATGGAACGCGTTCGCGAGTTGCAACCCGATGCCGTGAGCCGATGGATAGCGCCGCTCTATCGTATCTACCTGAACCTGAATATGGGTCACGAGTTTGAGGAAATCGACTATTTGCTCAACTCGCAAAAACCATAGCTTCCTGTCCCGATGAGATAACGCTTACCTACGATGCGATGAAACACCTGCTGCCGTTCTTTCTCCTGTTGTTGACTGCCTGCACAGGCGGACGGACGGGCGTGTCGCATAGCGCTATCGACAGCCTGAATGAGCAAGCCTACGCGTGGCGTTATCGTAATATCGATAGCACGAGGTCGTTGGCCCAACAAGCCCTTGACCTGGCGCTCCTGAGTCGGGATGCTGAAGGCGAGGCCGAAGCACTCAATCTTCTGACATTCGAGCGTTTTCAGCAGATGGATTTCGATAGCGCCCTCATCCTTGCCCAACAAGTGGAGGATGAGATGAAGAGTCCCGTCGAGCAGCTTGTAGCCGAAGTGATGCAGATGAAGGTAGCGCAGCGCACCAGTGACAACCGTGCATTCTTCGTTCATCGGCGTCATGCTCAGCGGCGATTGCAGCGGATTGAACGGCGCGAATCGTCGCTCACGCCCCATCAGCTGCACCGCTTGAACTTCGCGCGCAGCGAGTTTCACATCGTCTCGTCCACCTATTTCTATTATCTCGACCAACACCAACGCGCCGTCGACGAGATTCGAAAGGCTGAACCCTACGCGCAGATGCCTGCCGACACCTCACAATGGCTCTACTACTGCTATATGCGTGGCTCGGGCGGACTGGCCGACAACACCGCCGACGAGGCTATCGCCCGCGAGGAGTTCGACTATCTGCTCAAGTGCTTTTGGCTTGCTCGCTACGAAGGCTATCTTTTCTTCGAGGGCAATGCCGAGCAGTCCTTGGCCACGCTCTTTGCCGATTCGGCGCGGCTGAATGTCATCAGCGAAGCGCACCCCGAGGCTCTTCTCCTCCTGCATTCCATCTTCGGCGCCGACAGCACGGCACAACGCATGGCCGAAGCCGCTTTCAATGCTTTCATCGCCTACGACGATCTTTACCAGGAGGCATGCGCTCTCCGCACGCTCGGCGAGTTGGCTTTCGGCAAAGGCCACTACGAGGATGCCATCGAGTACTATCGTGCTGCGCTCGACTGTGTCAACTTCCACCATCAATGCTACTATGACTCCGACGAGCTCTTAGAGCCTGACGATCAGACGCCGCTGTTGGAGCCTTTCGACCCTTCCTCGTCCGAGCTGTCGGTCGAGCGGCAGTGGATGCAGTCGCCCCAGGTGAAGACGGTCCCCGAGTGGATAGCCGGCATTCGACAGCAACTCTCAGTGGCCTTCAGCGCTTTGGACATGAAGGCGGAGAGCGACTACAATCGTAACATCTACCTCGACTTGCTCGACGTCACGCGTGAGGATGCCGAGCTCGAGAGTCGTGTTGCCGAGTTGCAGGCTGAGAGCCGTCTACTGCGGCGGATTTGGATTTTTGTGGCTTGCATGGCCGTACTGATAGGGCTGCTCGTAGCCCTTCTTCTGCGCACTTGGCGACGCCGTTCCGAAACGCAGAACCGACTGCTCAGTCAGAAGATGCAGCAGCTGCGCGACTATGCCCAGCAGCAGCAAGAGAGTCTGGCCGAGGAGCAAGAGCAGATCGAAGAGTTGCAGCGCGCCACCGAACTGCGCCTCTTGCGCAACAAGCAGCAGAACATCGAGAAGCGTGCTAAGCTGCAGCTCGTCTACGGCATTATGCCTTTCCTCGATCGCATCATTCACGAGGTGCGCCGCATGAAGCAGCGGCAGCAGACCCCTACGGAATCGCTCGCCTATATCGGCGAACTCACCACGCATATCACCGAGCTCAACGACCTGCTCACCGAGTGGATTCAGATGGAGCAGGGGCAGTTGAGTCTGCAACTCTCCTCGTTCCCCCTCGAACCTCTCTTCAGCGCTATTCGTCGCAGCCATTATGCCTACGACCAGAAGGGATTGACGCTCGAAGTGCAGCCTACAGACCTCAGCGTCAAGGCCGACCGTTCGCTCACGCTTTTTATGCTCAACACGTTGGCCGACAATGCCCGCAAGTTCACGCCTGCTGGCGGTTCGGTCACCATCAGCGCCACCGCTTCTGAGAGCGCCGATGGACCTTATGTCGAACTCTCGGTGCAGGACACGGGCTGCGGTCTCTCGGCCGACGATGTCAACCTTATCCTGAACAACAAGGTTTATGATGCAGCCGTCATCGGGAGTCTCATTAATGAGACAGGCGTGAGCGAACGTTCGCTCAAGCCTACACATATAGACGCTCAGGCCGATGCGTCTATACGTGTAGCGCCAAGCGAACAGAAGGGCTTTGGCTTCGGATTGATGAACTGTAAAGGCATCATTGAGAAGTACCGCAAGACCAACCCGCTCTTCCGCGTGTGTCAGTTCGGCATTGAGAGCAGGGTGGGCGAGGGCAGCCGCTTCTGGTTCCGCTTGCCGCGCGTCCTCAGTATGATGGTTGCAGTCCTCATGACGGTTCATGTATACTGCGCTTCCCCGTCGTCCGAACCCGCCACAAAAACAAATATCACCTTCCCCGCCGAAGCCTATGCTTTGGCCGATTCCGTCTATTATTGCAACCTGGATGGTCGCTACGCCGACGCCCTCCAATTCGCCAATAAGGCTTTTGCGCTGATGGGCGAAGGGCGCGACTCTCTCGACTACTCGCTCGTATTGGGCCTTCACAACGAGGTCGCCATCGCTGCCCTTGCGCTCCACGACTGGCCCCTCTATCGCAAGAGCAACACCCTCTATACGCGACTTTACAAACTGGTCAATCAGGATGCTTCGCTCGAGAGTTATTGCCAGCAGGTCGAGCGTTCGCAGGAGAACGAGCGTCTGGCTCTCGCCGCGCTGATTTTCCTCTTCGTTGTGGCTGCTCTGGCTTCCTATTTCTTCTATGTCCGTCCTCGTCAGCGTTTCCGTCGCTCCGTAGCTGAGCTCAACGCCCGTCGGCTCCAGCAGATGGGCGAGCAGCAACAACGGGAGCATGAACTCCAACAAGCTGACATCGAGATGGCTGAGGACGAACATCGGCGTCGACTCTACGAAGAGGAGCGGTTGCACGTCCAGAACCAAATCATGGACAACTGCCTCTCGACCATCAAGCACGAGACGATGTACTATCCAGGTCGCATCCAGCAACTCGTCGAACGCATGCGTGCCTCTGCTTCGTCACTCGATTTCCTGGACACCCTCAGCGAGACCGCAGCCTACTACAAGGAGGTTTATACGCTCCTCACCACCCAAGCCAGCAAGCAGTCCGAAGCGCTCAACTTCCGCCGACGCAACATCCAGGCTGAGGAACTCACCGAGCCTGCCGCCGCCCGCTTTTCCAATCGTGCTCGTCGACTGAATGTTGACGTAGTACTCCATATTGATAACGCCTTGTCTTCGAGCCCGTTCCGTGGCGACCCCGACCTCTTGCTCATGCTCGTGAACGCCCTTCTCGATGCCGAACTCGACTTTATTGTCAACGCTCAATCCTCTGCTCAATCTCCTTCGTCCGATTCAGCGAAGGACCAAGGTGAAAACGTTTTCACCCTCTCCATCGCTCCGTCGGCCGACCAGCGATTTGCAGTCTTCACCCTTGTCAACCCGCTTGTCGCGCTCACCGACTCCCAACTCCACGACCTCTTCACGCCCCATGAGGGCGGCATCCCCTTCCTCATCTGTAAGCAGATCATCCGCGAGCACGACACGTTCATGGGGCATCCCGGCTGTCGCATCAATGCCGAAGCCGCCCGCAGCGGACATGCCATCTGGTTCACCGTCCCGCTGTCAAAGAGCTCATAAACTCATCTGCTCGTCAACTCGTCCGCTCGAGCTCTGCTCGCTTCGCTCTGCGAAGAACTTCTCAACCTTTCAACTTCTCAACTTCTCAACTTTTCAACTTTCATAATGGATCCATTCAAAGTCATCATCGTCGAGGATGTAAAACTCGAACTCAAAGGCACCGAGGAAATCTTCCGTACAGAGATTCCCGAGGCTCAAATCCTGGGCACAGCCATGAACGAGAGCGAGCTCTGGGCCCTCATGCGCAAGGACAAGCCCGACCTCCTTCTCCTCGACCTCGGTCTTGGCGGCAGCACTACGGTCGGCGTGGACATCTGCCGGCAGGTACACACCAACTATCCGCAAATCAAAGTACTCATCTTCACGGGCGAGATTCTCAACGAACGCCTATGGGTGGACGTCCTCCAAGCAGGCGCCGACGGCATCATCCTGAAGACGGGCGAGCTCCTCACGCGCAACGATGTACGACTCGTCATGGACGGACGTCGGCTCGTATTCAATCAGCCCATCCTCGAGAAGATTGTTTCTCGTTTCAAGAAGAGCGTCATCAGCGAGAGCCGTCGCACCGATGCCGTCATCGACTACGACATCGATGAGTACGACGAGCGCTTCCTGCGTCATCTCGCCCTCGGCTACACCAAGGATATGATTGCAGCGCTCAAGGGAATGCCTTTCGGCGTCAAGAGCCTCGAGAAGCGTCAGGTCGACCTCATTAATCGCCTCTTCTCGCAGAACGAACGCCAAGGTGTCAACGCCACGCGCCTCGTCGTCAAAGCTTTACAGCTTCACATCATCGACCTCGACACCCTCAAGCCCGACGACGAATAACCCCTCCTTCCCCCCGATAGCGCTCGGCGATAACCGCCCCTGCGTTTCGCTCTCCCTCTCCCCGATAGCGCTCGGCGATAACCGCCCCCTGCGTTTCCGCTCCCCCCCGATAGCGCTCGGCGATAACCGCCCCCTGCGTTTCGCCCTCCCTCCCCGATAGCGCTCGGCGATTTTGTCGCCGAGTTTCCTCCCATCAATAACCCCTCATCAATCACCCATTGATCAACCTCGACGAACTCAATCCCGCCCAGCGCGAAGCTGTCCTCTATACCGACGGCCCCTCACTTGTCATCGCAGGTGCAGGGTCGGGCAAGACGCGCGTCCTCACCTACAAGATTGCCTACCTCCTCAGTCAGGGCATGCCCTCATGGAACATCCTCGCCCTCACCTTCACCAACAAAGCGGCCGAGGAGATGCGTTCTCGCATCATCCGTCAAGTAGGTGCCGATGCGGCACGCGGCCTCTGGATGGGCACTTTCCATAGCATCTTCGCTCGCATCCTTCGTGCTGAGCACGAGGCCATCGGCTTCTCGTCCGACTTCACCATTTACGATGCCGCCGACAGCAAGAGCCTCATCCGCAGCCTTATCCGCGAGATGGGCCTCGATGATAAGACCTACAAAGCCGGCACTGTGGCGGCTCATATCTCGGCGGCCAAGAACCGTCTCATCCTGCCCTCGCAGTACCAGCGCGACGCACAGCTTATGCATGCCGACCAGGCCAGCAAGATACCGGCTACAGGCGAGATCTATGCCCGCTACTGGGCGCGTTGTCGGCAGGCAGGGGCGATGGACTTCGACGACCTCCTCCTCTATACCTATCTCCTCTTTGCGCATAAGCCCGAGATTCTGCAGAAGTACGAGGAGCGCTTCCATTTCGTCCTCGTCGACGAGTATCAGGACACCAACTATGCCCAGCACGCTATCGTCTGGCAACTCACGCAGCACAATCGTCGCGTCTGTGTCGTCGGCGACGACGCTCAGTCCATCTATAGCTTTCGTGGAGCCAACATCGACAACATCCTCACCTTCCAACGCTTATACGAAGGTGCGCGCCTCTTCAAACTCGAGCAGAACTATCGCTCTACGCAGACCATCGTCGGAGCCGCCAACAGCCTCATCAAGCACAACCGAGGTCAGATTCCCAAGGAGGTCTTTTCTGAGAAATCCAAAGGTCAACCCATTCACGTCTACAGCTACTACAGCGATATCGAGGAGGCGAGTGGGGTAGCGAAGAAGGTGCAGAACCTCAACCGCTACGAGCACATCGAGTGGAATGACATCGCCATCCTCTATCGCACCAATGCGCAGAGCCGTACGTTCGAGGAGGCTTTCCGCAAGGCGGGCATTCCTTATCGCATCTTCGGCGGTCTGTCGTTCTATCAGCGCAAGGAGATCAAGGACCTCATTGCCTATTTCCGTCTCACCGTCAACCCTAACGACGAGGAGGCCCTCAAGCGTGTCATCAACTATCCTGCCCGCGGCATCGGCGATACGACCATCAACAAGATTGTCGCCAAAGCCTCTCAGCATGGCGTCAGTCTCTGGCAAGTGATTACGCAGCCCGAGCAATACGGCCTCGATGTCAATCGTGGTACGTTGGCCAAACTGGATGCCTTCGCCCAACTCATCGAGAGTTTCCGTCAGGATGTCGACACGCTCGATGCCGCAACCCTCGGTCTGCGCATCACCCGCGAATCGGGCGTCCAAGCCGATATCTTCCGTGGGCGTGAACCCGATGATATCTCGCGACAGGAGAACCTTCAGGAGTTGCTCGATGGTATGCAGCAGTTCGTCGACGACCGCATGGAAGAGGAAGGGCGCGAACGCACCTTCATGACGCATTATCTGCAGGAGGTGTCGCTCATCAGCGATCTCGACGAGAGCGACGATGACAGCGAAGCCAAGGTGTCGCTGATGACTATTCATGCAGCCAAAGGACTGGAGTTCCGCGTCGTCTTCGTCGTAGGTATGGAGGAGAACCTCTTTCCCAACGCGATGTCCTCTTCGTCGCCACGCGAACTCGAGGAGGAGCGCCGCCTCTTTTACGTCGCCATCACCCGAGCCGAGGAGCAATGCTTCCTCACTCACGCTCAGAATCGTTATCGCTATGGCAAGAGTGAGTTCTGCTCGCCCAGTACCTTCCTCTCCGACATCGACGAACGCTTCCTCGAGCAAGATGAATCACAAACCATCGGCTCTCGTCGCCGTTCGTTCTCATCCTTCGGCCGCGAGAGCGACTCTCTCTTCCAGCGTCCGCGAGCCCCTTGGGACGATGCTTCACGCTTCTCGTCTACAGGTTCTTCGCGCAGTTCGTCCTCCGATGACTCACGCTTCTCATCTGCGGGTAGCAGTTCGTCCTCCGATGCCTCGCGCATTTCCTCCACTCCGCCTGCAGGCATGCGGCGCGTCGGCGTCCGTACCGAATCCGATGCCTCGTCCTCTCCTGTTACCTCTACCCAGACGACTGCAGGCACCCTGACCGTCGGTCAGCATATCGAGCATGCCCGCTTCGGTCGTGGCGAGGTCATCGCCCTCAGCGGTAGCGGCATCGATGCGAAGGCCACCGTCCGCTTCGACAACGTTGGGACCAAGCAACTCCTCCTCCGCTTCGCCAAGTTCACAGTAATTACTTGACTCAACTTTTGCAAACTCCCAAGCAAGCGGAGCTTCCGAAAGTTAAATCCATTCAACTTTTCCTAGGGTAGCACATTCATCGCGCAGCCCAGTTATCGTTATCGTAAACGTTATCGTTAATATTTTGCAACATTGTTACATTGCAACATTGTAGCATTAAGCTTTTTTGGGGTGTGCGGTGGAGGGAGGTATATATATATATATATTAATAATTACTTATTTAGTAATCCACTCCCACTTTTGGGCAGATTTGGACATCGCAAATCCTTAATGCAACAATGTTGCAATGTAACAATGTTGCATTTTCGGTATTCGTGTCAGCGGTAATTGTCCGCAGATGAAGCAGATAGCCAACAAATCGAATTTTCCGTTCACATCGCAGTCCCCGTGATATTAGCCCGAAGTACGTGATTCCATACTTGGATTCACATCAAGAAGCCCCTTCAAATCCCCGACTATGTGCCTCCAAAACTGGACTTACATCGCAGAATCGGTCCATTGCGTAGGATTTGGCCGCATTTTTTGCGCTTTTATCGAGGCCTATTTTTGCAAGAATGATGTGTCCTGAATTTTCATCCGTCAGCGAGCCTTAGGATTTATTATTCAAGTTTCGGTTGTTATGAAGAACTTCTTCGCTCAACCTTTGGTCGCTTGATACTTCAAGAACTTCTTCGCTCGGCCCTACGGGACGCTTCGCTCTGCGAAGAACTCCCAAGCAAGCGGAGCTTGCGAAAGTTAAGTTACCAATCCGCCCTCGTCTCTGTTTTTTCGACCAATGGCGTTTTGAGACTTTGCCATAAAAACGGGTCTTTGCTGTCACCAATTGCCCTATCCGTCACCCATCTGTCACCATCCTATACGCCTATCTTTCAATCGTATAAGAGTAAATGGTGACAGGTGACAACAATTTAGCCCAAAAAGTGAATTTGTTGGAAAAATATGGGCAGCAGAACGCATTAGGTCGTTGTGTCTCATCTCCCTTTCCGTATGACTCAACTTTCGCATGCTCAGTTTCGTTAGGTTTTCAGGTTATTAGGTCGCTTCGCTTATAGGTTATATGGTGAGAATAGCAATGTTAGGTTTTCAGGTTTTCAGGTTTTTAGGTTTTTAGGGCACCTCACAACCTCATAACCTCACAACCTCATAACCTCACAACCTCACAACCTCATAACCTAAGAAGTTGAGCATATGCGAAACTTCAATAATATGAATAAAATTCATGGAAAGTTTTGGCTTATCACCAAATCTTTTCTATCTTTGCCGCGTGATAGTCATCTGATGAGGTGATTCGGGACATACTCGAGAGCTAAATCAAGTGGCATCACGCCGACAGCGGTCAGCACTCATCTTATCGATAAATAAACGAAGCGTTATGCTCGTCTTGCAGTCTGAAACCTAGGAAATTTCAAGTACGACAAGAGAACATGATGGCTTCCATGCGTAAGCGTGGACGTTATTCATATTTTTCAAGTTGGGTAATTGACGCCGTAAACTAATGAACATTTTAAAACATGAAAATAAATACTTTAATCAATTATATCATATTGGTACTGTTGATAGTCATATCACCGATAATATCACTTTCCTCGTGTTCTGAAGAAGAGCCAGATACGAATGATGAAGCGAAGGATTACATCTCGTTTTATGTCAACGGCGTCAAGTTCAATATGATTAAGGTAGAAGGCGGCACGTTCCAGATGGGAGAAGAAGGGTTTGCAACTCCCGTTCATCAAGTGGCCTTGACCAATGATTACTATATTGGTGAGACGGAGGTGACGCAGGAGTTGTGGATAGCAGTAATGGGTTCCAATCCTTCTTATTTCAAGGGCTCCAATCAGTTGCCAGTGGAGCAGGTTTCTTGGAATGACTGCCAGACATTCATCAGCAAGTTGAATGAACTTACAGGTCGCACCTTCCGTCTGCCTACTGAAGCCGAATGGGAGTTTGCCGCCCGTGGAGGCAATGCCTCTAATGGCTATACCTATAGCGGTAGCAATACTATTGATAATGTGGCGTGGTATTATAGCAACAGCAGTTCACAGACTCATGAGGTAGCTACGAAGGCACCTAATGAGCTGGGCATCTATGACATGAGCGGCAATGTTATGGAATGGTGTCAGGACTGGTATGGCAGCTATAGCAGTAGCGCACAGACTAATCCTACAGGTTCTACCTCGGGCTCTGACCGCGTCCTTCGTGGTGGCGGCTGGCTTTACTACGACTATGACTGCCGCGTAGCAGATCGCGCCTTGAGCAGCGCGTCGAACGCGTACGAAGCCCTTGGCTTGCGCTTTGCTCTCTAAGTTTCTGATAAAAAGAAGAAGTAAATAAAGCGAGCGGCATAAGCGAACCTGAAAAAGGCCATTCAGGCCAAAGGTTCGCTTATGCCGCGAACGTAGAAGCTATGCAATACAAGAAGTTTATATTGTCGTTAACAGACGAAGGCGCGCAGGAAGCGGAACTGAACCGCTTCCTGCGTGGGCATCGGGTGTTGAAAGTCGAACAACATTTTCTTGAAGAAGATGGCATCTGGGCCTGAACCACTCATAAGGTTTTTCGTGTGTCAAAAAGAGACCTTTTTTATGAATCTATGTTCGTGAGCCAATGCACTTATGTTAATCGCCCAATTCACATAGGTTAATCGGCCTACGAACATAGGTGCATTTTTGAGGGCTTTCATTTGCATAAATGCAACCAGCGGAATCTGCTTATGATGCAAGTTCCGCTGGCGTGGTTATGGAGAGGTTGGACGGGTATGGAGCCGTCTGTTCTCGTCGAGGGGATTAATAGGCGAAGAGGGGATAGTCCTTCATGATGGCGTTGACCTCGGTGCGGACGGCGGTGATGACGGCCTCGTTCTCGGGGTCGTTGAGGACACGCTCGATGAGTTCGGCTATCTTCACCATGAGGTCTTCCTTGGCGCCGCGAGTCGTGATGGCGGGCGTGCCGAGACGGATGCCGGAGGTCTGGAAGGCGCTGCGGCTGTCGAAGGGCACCATGTTCTTGTTGACTGTGATGTCGGCTGCGACGAGTGCGTTCTCAGCCACCTTACCTGTGAGGTCGGGGTACTTGGAACGCAGGTCAACGAGCATGGAGTGGTTGTCGGTGCCGCCGCTGACGATGTCGAAGCCACGCTTGATCAGCTCTGCAGCCAGGCAGGCTGCATTCTTCTTAACCTGTGCCTGATACTCGCGGAACTCAGGCGTGAGGGCTTCGCCAAAGGCCACAGCCTTGGCTGCGATGACATGCTCGAGCGGACCGCCCTGGATGCCGGGGAAGACGGCGCTGTTGAGGAGGGCAGACATCTTCTTGACGACACCCTTCGGGGTGGTCTTGCCCCAAGGATTGTCGAAGTCCTTGCCCATGAGGATGATACCGCCACGCGGACGGCGGAGGGTCTTGTGGGTGGTGGAGGTGACGATATGCGCGTCCTTGAGCGGGTTGTCGAGGAGTCCTGCAGCAATAAGACCTGCTGGGTGAGCCATATCGACCATGAAGATGGCGCCGACCTCGTCGGCAATCTTACGCATGCGGGCATAGTCCCATTCGCGGCTGTAGGCCGAACCGCCACCGATGATGAGCTTGGGCTTATGCTCGAGGGCCAGGCGCTCCATCTCGTCGTAGTCGACACGACCCGTCTCCTTGTTCAGGTTGTAACCTACGGGACGATAGATGATGCCGGAGGTGTTGACGAGTGAACCGTGGCTGAGGTGACCGCCGTGGTCGAGGTTAAGCCCCATGAAGGTGTCGCCCGGATTGAGGCAGGCGAGGAAGACGGCTGCGTTGGCCTGTGCACCCGAGTGAGGCTGCACATTGGCATACTCGGCTTCGAAGAGCTCGCAGATGCGGTCGATGGCCAGTTGCTCGACTTTGTCGACAACCTGACAGCCGCCATAGTAGCGATGGCCAGGATAGCCCTCGGCATACTTGTTGGTAAGGGGAGAGCCCATGGCCTCCATGACCTGCGGGCTGACAAAGTTCTCGGATGCGATGAGCTCGATGCCACGCTCCTGGCGGGCACGCTCCTGCTGGATGAGCTCGAAGATGGTGTTGTCTCGTTTCATCTTTTATTATACTAGTTTTACTTCGTTGATGTTCTGTTCGTGGTTGCAGTAGTGGCAACGGATGATGGCGCGCTGACGGTCGGCGACATGGAAGAGGGTAGGCATGGGCTCGTTGTTGGTGATGCACTTGGGGTTGTTGCAACGCACGAGTCCGCGCAGGTCGTCGGGCAGACAAACTTGCTTCTTCTCGACCACTTCGTAGTCACGGATGATGGACAGCGACACGTTAGGCGCTACGATGGAGAGTTGGTTGAGTTCCTCGTCGGTGAAGAAGCGGTCGGCAATCTTGATGATGCTCTTGGTGCCCATCTTGGAGGACTTGAGGTTGAAGCCGATGGTCACCTTGGAGGTCATATCCTGCAAATGAAGAAGGTTGATGACTTCGAAGAGGCGGTCGCAAGGGATATGGTCGATGACGGTTCCGTGGTCGAGGGCCGAGACGATGAGTTGTCGTCCGGACTCACCCCCGAGGGAGGGGGCAGATACCTTTGACGGATTGGGATGATTTTCCATATATGATGGTGACTGTTTGAGTAGTGATTATAGGATTGTTTTATCTTCTTTAACTTGTTCGAGGGTAATCCCCAAAGCATCGCAGATGAGGGCTTCGCGAGCGAAGAGGCCGTTGCGCGCCTGCTGGAAGTAGTAAGCGTGCGGATCGTCGTCGATGGCATATTCAATCTCGTTGACGCGGGGCAGGGGATGCAGGATGCGCATGTTCGGGCGAGCCTTGGAGAGCATGTCGAGCTTGAGGAGGTAGCGATCCTTGACGCGCTCGTACTCCATGAGGTCGGTGAAGCGCTCGCGCTGCACTCGTGTCATATAAAGGATGTCGGCCCCGGCGATGACGTCGGCGTCGAAGTCCTGATGCTCGACGAAGCGGATGCCCTGCTCGCGGCAGTATTGCTTGTAGCTCTCGGGCATAGCCAACTCATCGGGAGCGATGAAATGGAAGGTCGGGTTGAAGTGACGCATGGCGGTCAGCAGCGAGTGGACGGTGCGACCGTACTTGAGGTCGCCGACGAGGTAGATGTTGAGGTTGTCGAGCGTGCCTTGCGTCTGATAGATGGTGTAGAGGTCGAGCATCGTCTGCGAGGGATGCTGGTTGGCTCCGTCACCCGCATTGATGATGGGCACAGGCGCAATCTCGCTGGCGTAGAGGGCTGCACCCTCAAGATGGTGGCGCATGACGATGATGTCGGCGTAGTTGGAGACCATCATGATGGTGTCCTTGAGCGTCTCGCCTTTGGTGCCGCTGGTCACCTTCGGGTCGGCGAAACCGATGACGCGCGCTCCCAAGCGGTTGGCTGCCGTCTCGAAACTGAGGCGTGTGCGTGTGGAGGGTTCAAAGAAGAGCGTGGCCACGACGCGTCCTTGAAGGATAAGGCGATTGGGATGGCGCTCAAATTCCTGAGCCATTTGCAGGAGATATTCAATCTTCTCGCGCGAATGGTTGGCAATGGTTACAAGGCTTCTATTCATGGTGAGTGATCTATAGTTGCGTTTAGTGAACTCGGGTGAGGGGAACCCGCGATGAATCGCGGGGCACTACGGCCGTTTTGATGGGGCAGCGATGAGCGCGGGAGCGTTGCGGCGGCTTTGAGGGGCTGCGATGAAACGCGGGGCACTGCGGCCGTTTGAGGGGGCGGCGATGAGTGCGGGAGCGTTGCGGTGGCCTGTGGTGATGAACGCGGCTCTGTGCTCTTTATTTGTCGGGCAAATATAAGGGAAAAGTTTGGGATGCACATCATAGAAAAGGGAAAGAATGCGTAGCGAACACGTTTTTTTAATTTTTTTGCCGTTTCATGTCTGTTGTTTGTTAGAAAAGCACTATATTTGCAACCCATTTCCCTCAAAAATTCGTTTATCGTTTGACGTACAACGTTTAACGTTTAGGCTATGCGAAAGAAACTGATTATCATACTTTGGATTGTGCTCTTCCTGCTCATGGCAGGAGCTTGCGGTGCCTTCTGGGCTATCGCCAAGGGCTATATTGGATACATGCCAGACTTGCAGCAGTTGGAGAACCCCGTCAATAAGTTTGCCTCGCAAGTGATATCTGCCGACGGGCGTGTACTGGGTACATGGAGCTATACGCGTGCTAATCGTATCTTTGTGAGCTATAACGACATAGCACCCTCTACTGTGCAAGCGTTGGTGGCCACTGAGGACGTTCGCTTCTACGAACATTCGGGCGTAGACTTCCGAGCACTCATGCGTGCCATCTTCAAGCGTGGAATCCTTCGACAGAAGAATGCGGGCGGCGGTTCGACCATCACCCAGCAGTTGGCCAAGCAGGTCTATTCATCACAGGCCGAGAGTGTCGAAGAACGTCTTTCGCAAAAGCCCATCGAGTGGGTGATTGCCGTTCAACTGGAACGCCTCTATACGAAGGAGGAGATTATCACGATGTACCTCAACTACTTCGATTTCCTGCATAATGCGGTGGGACTGAAGTCAGCCGCCAAGACCTATTTCAACAAAGAACCGAAGAACCTGACCACCAACGAGAGCGCATTGCTCATTGGATTGTGCAAGAATCCTTCTTACTTCAATCCTATTCGTTTTCCTGAGCGGGCTCTAAGCAGACGTAATGTCGTGCTCGGGCAGATGTTGAAGGCAGGCTATCTCACACAGGCCGAAGTCGACTCCCTCTCTGCACAGCCCCTGACACTCGATTTCCATCGTGTTGACCACAAGGAAGGCGAAGGTACTTATATCCGCGAGCACCTTCGTACGATGTTGATGGCCAAGAAACCTGAACGCTCCAACTACGCTTCTTGGCAAGGCCAGAAGTTCTATGAGGACAGCCTGGCCTGGGAGACCGACCCTCTGTTCGGGTGGTGCAACAAGAACCGAAAGAAAGACGGTACACCTTATAATATATATACGGACGGCCTGAAGGTGTTCACGACCATCGACTCGCGCATGCAGCGTTATGCAGAAGAAGCCATGACGAGTCATGTCGTGGGCTATCTGCAACCCTTGTTCGACGCGGAAAGACGGGGCAAAGCAAATGCGCCCTATGGTTCTAATATCTCAGCCGAGAAGGCCAAGCAGGACCTGCAACGTGCCGTGCATCAGAGCGAACGCTATCTGATGATGAAGCAAGACGGCGCTTCGGATGCAGAGATTAAGAAAGCCTTTGAGACGCCCATTGAGATGACCGTCTATTCGCCTGCAGGCGATGTCGACACGACGATGACACCCATGGATAGCATCAAGTATGTGAAGCGCTTCCTCCGTTCTGGCTTCGTCTGCATGGACACTCAGACAGGAGCTGTCAAAGCATATGTCGGCGGCATCAACTTCCGCCATTTCCAATATGATATGGCAGGCGTCGGACGTAGGCAAGTGGGTTCTACCATCAAACCTTACCTCTATACGCTGGCCATGGAGAATGGTTGGAGCCCCTGCGACGTAGCCCCCAACGTGCAACAGACCTATCAAGTGGGAGGGGGCCAGACGTGGACTCCCCGCAATGGAAGTCGTGCCCGCTACGGACAGATGGTTACGCTCAAATGGGGCTTGGCACAGTCCAATAACTGGATCTCGGCCTATTTGATGAGCCAATTGAATCCCTCGGCTTTCGTGCGTCTGCTGCATGAGTTCGGCATCCTCAATCAGGACATCCACCCTTCGATGTCGCTCTGCCTTGGTCCCTGTGATATCTCTGTGCTGGAGATGGTGTCGGCCTATACAGCCTTTGCGAACAAAGGCATCCGCTCGGCTCCTATGTTCGTCAGTCGCATCGAGGACGTAGACGGCAACGTAGTTGCAGAGTTCACACCTCGCATGAATGAGGTCATCAGCGAAGAGAGTGCCTACAAGATGATTGTGATGATGCGCGGTGTCATCGACGGTGGTACGGGTCAGCGTATGCGTAATCGCTACGGCATCACCGCCCCCTTGGCAGGCAAGACTGGTACGACCAACGACAATAGCGACGGATGGTTTGTGGGCTATACCCCTCTGTTGGCCTTCGGTGCGTGGGTAGGCGGCGATGAGCGCGACATCCACTTCAATAGTATGGCCTATGGACAGGGCGCATCGGCATCTCTGCCCATCTGTGCCAAGTTCTTGCAGAAAGTGTATGCCGACCCGCAGCTGAGCTACACCCAGAACGACCAGTTCGATATGCCCGACGGCTTCGATCCCTGTGCTGTCACAGACGATGTTCGACAATACGAAGAAGTAGACGAAGCGGTAGGCCTCGACGAACTATTCGGTACCGAGTAAGCGAAGATTCTGTCAACGGGTCAGTTCGTCACGGAGTCAGCCAGCTTCACCCACTTGTGCAACTCGGCAACACCCTCTTGAATGTAGGGACGTTCCCAGTCGCTGGGACGCATCACCGTGCCATCCACCCAAAGGAGGTCAAGGTCCAATATGACTTGGCCTTCGGTCGACGGACGAGTCGTGCGCATGTGCACCTCAAAGCTCTTCAGTAGCGACTCTACTACCACCATAGGCCTGTCCGTCACGATGGCTCCTACTTGGTTCAGAAACTTGTCGGGGTAGGGGTAATCGATAGGGTCGGTGAGTACAGGCTTGCTGAAATGGACCATACTACCGAAGGATGCACGCAACTTGCGACGCGCCCACAACAGTATGCGCACCGCCGACGAGACGTTGCTGCCCATGCCGATATAGATGATATGTTTCTCCATTGACAGCGCGAAGATATAACAATTTATAGAAATTCACATAAAAAAGCTAACAATTTTAATAAATATTAAAAGATGCCTAACAATTCGAATCGTCGCCCAAGCCCACGCACTCGTCAGGTTGCAGCGCCTGCGGAGGACGCTTACGGACGCCAACAGCCGCAGAACCTCGAGATGGAACAAGCGGTGATAGGAGCCTTGCTCATCGAGCAGGACGCTTTCTCGCAGGTGAGCGAGCTCTTGAAACCAGAGACCTTTTATGACCATCGCCATCAACTCATTTACGAGGCGGTGCGGTCGTTGAGCGTTCAGCAACGTCCCATCGACATCCTTACTGTGAGCGAATATTTGGAGAGTCAGGGAAATCTCGAGGAAGCCGGAGGACGTCTTTATTTAGTACAACTGACTTCCAACATCACATCGTCGGCTCATATCGAATACCATGCCCGCATTATTGCTCAGAAATTCCTTGCCCGCGAACTTATCACCTTTGCCAGTCAGGTTTCGCGCGATGCTTTCGACTCGACTATTGACGTAGAGGACCTTATGCAAGATGCTGAGGGTAAACTCTTCTCGATCACCCAGCAGAATCTGAAGAAAGACTTCACGCAGATTAACCCTGTCATCCATGAGGCCTACGAAGAACTGAAGAAAGCCGCCGCACGACAAGACGGTCTCTCGGGTCTATCCAGTGGTTTCCCTCATCTCGACAAGATCACCAGTGGATGGCAGAACTCTGACCTCATTATCATCGCAGCCCGTCCGGCTATGGGTAAGACGGCTTTCGTCCTCTCGATGGCGAAGAAGATTGCTGTCGACATGCGTGAACCTGTCGCGATGTTCTCGCTCGAAATGAGTAATGTCCAGTTGGTTAAACGTCTGATGGTGAACGTCTGCGAGATTACAGGCGACAAGATGAAGAGCGGACAGCTACTGCCTTATGAGTGGGGACAACTCGGCAACCGAATTCGCTCGCTCTATGATGCTCCGTTCTATATTGACGACACCCCTTCACTCTCCATCTTCGAACTGCGTACAAAGGCTCGTCGACTTGTACGCGAACACGGAGTCAAACTCATCCTCATCGACTATCTCCAGCTCATGAATGGTTCGGGAACCAGTTTCGGCTCTCGACAAGAAGAGGTCTCCAATATCTCGCGCTCGCTCAAAGGCTTAGCCAAGGAACTGAACATCCCGATTATCGCGCTTTCGCAGTTGAATCGTAGCGTTGAGAAGCGTGAAGGCGAGGAAGGCAAGCGTCCGCAACTGAGCGACCTGCGTGAGTCGGGAGCTATCGAGCAGGATGCCGACATGGTCTGCTTCATCCATCGTCCTGAGTACTACAAAATATATAACGACGAGAAAGGACGTAATATGAAAGGAATGGCTGAATTCATCGTCGCTAAACACCGTAATGGTGCCGTCGATACAGTCATCATGCGCTTCCGCAGCGAATATGCCCGCTTCCAGGACCTTGATGAGGAAGCTTATATTCCCATGCCTGGCGAGAAGGTGACATACGACTCTGATGCCATCAATGGCGACGTACCTGAGGGGCCTGAACTACCTTCAAGCGAAGCTCCGTCCCTACCTCCTCTGCCAGCCGCTGACAACAATAACAGCCCGTTTGGAGCGCCCAATCCGACTAATGATATGCCATTTTGAGCCTTGAAATGCACGAATATGCAAAAAAGTTAGGCTTTCATCGTGCAAACTTCAGAGTTTTATTGTACTTTTGCACCCGAATTAGCAAAATAACACTTCTCCAATATGAATATTTCCTATAAATGGCTGCGCGAGTACGTTGATACCGACTTGACGGCTCATGAAGTGGCCGACGCCCTCACCTCAGAAGGACTCGAAGTGGGCGGCGTAGAAGAAGTTCAGACTATCAAAGGCGGTCTGCAAGGACTCGTTGTAGCTGAAGTGCTCACCTGCGAGCCGCATCCCAACAGCGACCACATGCATGTTTGCACAGTGAACATTGGCACCGACGAGGTGCAGCAGATTGTCTGCGGTGCCCCTAACGTTGCAGCTGGTCAGAAGGTCATTGTTGCCACTCTAGGCACCAAGCTCTATGACGGCGATAACGAGTTTGTCATCAAGCGCTCGAAGCTGCGTGGCATCGAATCAAATGGTATGATCTGCGCTGAGGACGAGATTGGTATCGGCCATGACCACAGCGGCATCATCGTGTTGCCAGCTGACGCTGTCGTGGGAACGCCCGCAGCAGAATACTATGGCCTTGAGAGCGATTATCTCATCGAAGTGGACATTACGGCCAATCGTGCTGACGCTTGTTCGCATTATGGCGTGGCCCGCGACCTCTACGCTTGGCTCGTCCAGAAGGGTTATCCGACAGCCCTCCACCGCCCGTCGGTTGATGATTTCAAGGTCGACAACCACGACCTCGAGATTCCTATCTACGTCGAGAATGCCGAGGCATGTCCTCGTTATGCCGCTGTCACCATCACCGACTGCGAGGTCAAGGAGAGTCCGCAATGGCTGAAGGATCACCTGACGACCATCGGCCTGCGCCCCATCAACAACATTGTCGACATTACCAACTACATCATGATGGCTTTCGGGCAGCCTCTCCACTGCTTCGATGCCGATATGATCAAGGGCGGTAAGGTCGTTGTCAAGACGATGCCCGATGGCACGCCTTTCCAGACGCTCGACGGCATTGACCGCAAGCTCAGCGACCGCGACTTGATGATTTGCAATGCCGAGGAGCCGATGTGTATCGGCGGCGTTTATGGCGGTAAGGGTAGCGGCACGTATGAGACCACGCGCAACGTCCTGCTTGAGAGTGCTTACTTCAATCCCACTTGGATTCGCAAGAGCGCTCGTCGTCATGGTCTGCAGACCGACGCTTCGTTCCGCTTTGAACGCGGCATCGACCCCAATGGCCAAATCTACGCGCTGAAGCTTGCAGCCAAGATGTGCCAGGAACTGGCCGGCGGTAAGGTCTCGATGGAAATCGTCGATGTTTACCCCGAGCCCATTCAGGACTTCCGCGTTGACCTGAAGTATGACTATGTCGACAACCTCATCGGTCAGCATCTTCCTCAGGAGACCATCAAGAGTATCGTCACCTCTTTAGAGATGCGCATTGAAGAAGAAACTGCTGAGGGCCTGAAGCTGGTCGTTCCCGCCTATCGCGTTGATGTGCAACGTCCTTGTGATGTCGTCGAGGATATCCTCCGCATCTATGGTTACAACAACATCGAGATTCCGTCCTCCATCAATAGCGCACTCTCCGTGAAGGGCGAGCCCGACAAGAGTCATAAACTACAAAATATTGTAGGCGAGCAGCTTGTGGGCGCTGGTTTCAACGAAATCTTGAACAACTCGCTGCAGAAGGCAGCCTACTACGACGACCTTCAGAGCTATAAGGCCGAGAATTGTGTACGCTTGCTCAATCCGCTCTCACAGGACCTTAGCGTGCTGCGTCAGACCTTGCTCTTTGGTGGTCTCGAGAGCATCAATCGCAACGTGAACCGTCGTCGTGCCGACCTTCAGTTCTTTGAGTTTGGCAACTGCTACTATTTCCACGCAGAGAAGAAGTGTGCGGACATCATTCCTGGCGTCAGCTCCAGCCGCGACCCCGAAGTAATCAAGCATGTACTCGATGCCTACAGCGAGGACTATCACCTCGGCCTTTGGGTGACGGGTAAACGCGTCAGCGGCTCGTGGGCACACGCCGACGAGGACCAGACGTTCTACGCTTTGAAGGCTCAAGTCATCAACATCCTCAACCGTATGGGCGTTCCTTTCGGAGCGTTAGTATTCAAGGAGGGCGGCAATGACATCTTCTCCAAGAGCATCCTCATTGAGAACCGTGGCGGCAAGACGATTGCACAGCTCGGCATCGTCGCCAAGCGCCTGCAAGTCGCCTTCGACATCCCAACAGAGGTCTATTTCGCTGACATCGCTTGGCAGCAAATCATGCGACTGATTCGCAAAGAGAAGGTGACCTACACCGAGCTGCCTAAGTTCCCCGCCGTCAGTCGTGACCTCGCCCTGTTGGTAGACAAGAATGTGGAGTTTGCCCAGATTGAGGCTATTGCCTATCAGAGCGAGCGCAAACTGCTGAAGGAAGTTCGCCTCTTCGATGTCTACGAGGGCAAGAACCTGCCTGCTGGCAAGAAGTCCTACGCCGTCAACTTCCGTCTGCAAGATGAGACGAAGACGCTCAACGATAAGGCTATCGACGCCATCATGAATAAGCTGATCAATAATATCAAGAAACAACTCGGAGCAGAATTGCGCTAAGGCCTCACCCCCGTCCCCTCTCCAAGGGGCGAGGGGAGTATATACCTCAGCCCTCTAAACAGCTTCACTAATGTAACCACTCCCCTCTCCACTCGGAGAGGGGTTGGGGGTGAGGCTCTCAGCCCTATTATCAGCTTCTATAATGTAACCACTCCCCTCTCCCTTCGGAGAGGGGTTGGGGGTGAGGCCGGGAGAGGGGATGGGGTGAGGCAGGGTTGTAAGGGGAGCAAGGCTATCAGCCCTCTTATCAGCTACTATAATGTAACCACTCCCCTCTCCA